>VTLG01015879.1_pt1 | contig 16848 bp, 12 predicted proteins | sample 4694571 | NCBI WGS metagenome assembly VTLG01 (sample SAMN12604809, study PRJNA352737) | marine metagenome | biome: ENVO:00000447; feature: ENVO:00000209|ENVO:00000569|ENVO:01000036; material: ENVO:00002151; isolation source: viral sequences binned using virsorter ...
CTGCATCGTCTGCAATCTTAGCTCCAGTAATTACATCATTATCAATTGTAAAAACTGAACCAGAAGAAGATACTGTTACTTCTCCATAATCTGCATCAGCTAATGTTGCTCCGCCAGCACCGGCATCATTTGCTGGTTCCCATCTAGAGTTTGAATTAATCCATTTCAGTACTTGTCCATCGTTAGGACTTGAAGTATGGACATTAGTTAAATCAGCAAGATTAAATGTTCCTACCTTTGCAGCAGTAACAGCGTTATCTACTATCTTTGCAGTAGTAACAGCGTTATCTACTATTTTAGCAGTGGTAATAGTACTATTTAGTATTTTACTTGATGTAATATTATTATCAGCTATCTTTTCTGTAGTAATAGCAGTATCTAGAATTTTTGCTGAATTAATTGCATCATCAGCAACTTTTGCTGTTGTTATTTGTGCATCAGCTATGTGAGCAGTATCTATACTACCGTCAACATAGTGTTCTGAGTCTATAGAATTATCAGCTAAATCAGCAGTTAATGTACCTGTAACTGTAACTCCAGCAGAAGTAGTCTCAAGTTTTTTACTATTTGCATATCGTAATTCTACACTACCATCTTCGGTACCTTTAATATAGAATTTATTATCATCTGGATTTTTTACTTCAAATAGTCCAGTTTGAAGTATTAAGCCACCAGTACCAGCATCTTTAACACGTGAGTTACTGCCATCGTGAAAAACCTCTAAATCATTAGATGCACCAAACTGAGCTTTGACATTATCTCCAAACTGAAGGGCAGCATCTAATACTTCTATATGTTCAGAACCGATAGCATCATCAGCTATCTTGGCACCTGTTACTGCATCAGCTGCAATAGCGGCTGTATCTACAGCATTATCAGCTAACTCACTAGCTGTAACAGCGTTAGCTGCTATATCTGCTGCTACAACTGTATCTGCTGCAATATGAGCAGAAGTAATAGCACCATCAGCTATTTTGGCTGCTGTAACAGCGTTATCTACTATCTTTGCAGTAGTAATAGTACTATTTAATATTTTGCTTGATGTAATATTATTATCAGCTATCTTTTCTGTAGTAATAGCAGTATCTAGAATTTTTGCTGAATTAACTGCATCATCTGCTAGTTTCGCTGTAGTGATATTTGCATCAGTAATCTTTGCTGTAGTAACTGCATTACTAGCAAGTTTTGCTGTTGTTATCTGACTATCAGCTATATGTGCAGTATCAATAGAACCATCTACATAATGTTCTGAATCAACTGCATCATCAGCTATTTTTGATCCATTAACTGCATCAGCACCTAGTTTTGCATTAGTAACTGCTGAGTTTGCTATAGCAGCAGTATCAACAGCATCATCTGCTAATTCACTTGCAGTAACTGCATTTGCTCCAATGTCAGCAGCAACAACAGTTCCATCTGCTATATGTGCAGAAGTAATTGCGTTATCTGCAATCTTGGCTGAAGTAATCGCATCATCAGCAACCTTTGCAGTCGTTACGTTTGCATCAGTTATCTTTGCAGTTGTTACAGAATTACTAGCTAAATCACCAGCAACAATGGTTCCATTATTAATCATTGCTGAAGTAACTGTTCCTGTATCTCCAGTCGTGACAATGGTTCCTGTTATATCTGGAACAGTAAGAGTTCTATCACCTGTTGGATCTGTTATTGCTAGTGTTGTTTCATTCCCATCATCTGTAGCACCTTCAAAAACAAGGTTTCCAGTTACTGTCTGACTACCATCTCTTTTAAGAATATCGTTATTTATAACATCTAAGTTTTCTTGTAGACCAAATAATATTTGATCACTGTTGTTATCTAAATCAGTTTCAGTAAGAACAGAACCATCTTGGAAATCTACTTTCTTAGCACTAACATCAGTATCTCTTTGAAACTTAATTGCAACACCGTTACCTGGATGATTACCTGACGTAAAAGATATGGTTGTTGCTGATGGGAAAGTGTAATGGGTAGTCTTAGTTTTTAAGACACCACCAACGGTTACATCTATTTCATCTTCAGAAAGATAACTAAAGGATATAGAAAAAGGACCAGCACTAGCATTGCCGGTGTGGTTAGTAAAGGAAGCAGCTGTGTTAGTGGCCATGATTTAAAACTATTTCTCCATTGTGTCCAGTATATCTGTAATTGATCTTCTTACTTCGTTTTTCATAGCAGCCTTCTTTTCAGGATCTAAATAATTATCAATATAATATTGCACTGCTGCTTGTTTATATGCTCTGTATCTATCACGAACATCTTTTTGTAGTTCTTTCCTTATACGATCTTTTCTTTTTAAAGTTGCTTGAGCATCAATAGAACCAGAATCATCTCTTTCAATAATTGCTAATGCTTTTAAATTGTCTTCGTCTTTGGCTAATTCTAAAATTGCATCACCAAACCGAATACCATCTTTAGGATCAAACTCACTAGTTCTAGGATTTAAAGGAAGGAAAGGAATAAGATTTTTCATCTTATTATATTCAGGTGTAGTTAAATTAATACCATTCCCTTGGTTATCAAAAGGTATCACATCGCTTGGCTCTATTAGCTTTACACCTACTCTTCTAATATAAGAATCAATAGGGTTATTTTTACTCTTTCTATACTTAAATGGATTGAAGTAATCACCATAAAATGCTCCTTCTGGATATGTTGCTATTTCACCTGTTGTTATGCTTCTAATTGGTTCAATATCAGCACTAAAACCAGAAGTACCATCTTGAAGATTTCTCGTAATCATTAAACCAAAAGTATCTAATATCTGAAATGGATTATTAGAATCTTTCAAACTGCCTAAATCATTTCCCTCGAAAAAATGACCTTCTAAAAACTCTTCTTCAGAGTATTGACCTACATCTTCTGTTCTTATTTCCTGTGGTTTTATATCTCCTTTACGCATTTTTACCTTACGTTTAGGGAATCTACCTTTGTATTCTTGTTGAGTTAATTCATCAAACCACTTTTCTCCTTTTGCTCTAACAATACTTCTTTTAAGAGAAGCTGGATAATTTACTATGCTAGATACATAGTTAGCAGGTATCCTTAAAAATCTTTGTAATGCATTGGTATCACTTGTTAAATCAAATAGTTGGGCAATGTTTTGAATCATATATTTGTTATTCAAGTTCCTAGAAAGTAAAGCTATTTGACATTGTGCAGCATTTTCATAATCCTCATCATCAGCAAAATCACGACAATAAGCCATATCACCAGCAATCATCAAAAGAGAAGCTACTGGTTCCATTCGAGATAAGAAATCTAAATATTCATATTTCGGTAATCCATCAGCACCTCTAATTACTTTGCCATTCTTATCTTTTACTACAGTACGAAAACTGTAAGGAAGTTCTTCTGATCTTTGTTCGTTTTGTCTTATCCATTTGTTGTGATGACCACCACCAACTAATGCTAGTTCAGCTTCTGGGTCATCTTTTGCTGCTGCTAAAGTTATGAAATAAGCCCAAATTGCACCTCCTACAGTTGCTTCTCCATTAGCTCTGTAAGCAGTAGCAAGATCTTCACTCATTAATCTATCGTTATGTTCTTTTAAAAACCTTCCTAAAGTTGCTTGATATTTTGGCGGCATACCTTTAGTCAGTGTTCCAAAGTCAGGTACACCCGTTCTTCTAAGTACATGTTTTCCTATATTTATCGGTGTTGTTACAAATGGAACTACTGGTTTTAGTGGTGTTGATTTAAGTATTTGAGCCGTTTTCTTTGTTAGTTCTGAGCCAACTCCATTCATAAAGAACCCTTTGCCTAATTCATCTGTAAAGGTTCTGTCTGCTGCATAATCTAAAGCTCTTGTATAAGCATCTAAAATATATTCATCTGTTCCTTCTCTAACACTCCTTTTATTAACAATATCAATTACTTCATCAAAGTTACTGTTGACATAAATTTTCCAACTTTGACCTGTTAAACCTTTTTTCGTAGCTTGTTCAGTAAATTCTCCCCATAGATGAGAACGGAAAGCAGCTTGTTTAACAAATTCATCACCAGCCATCATGAAACGACCAGGAATTCTTACACCATGACCGACTAAATTAATTGTTTTTGCAAGGTAATTATCACCTGCCATTCTTATGGCATATCTTTCAGCTGCATCTTGTCCAAACATTCTTCTTTCATCAAGGATATTTTTATCAAGCCAAAGAGCTTTACCTGCTGCTTTGAAATTATCACCAGTAGAAGTAAAGATTTTTACTAATTCTCTTACTGCTCTGGCTTTTGATTGTTTATCTAAAATTGGACTTCCTGCAAAAAGATCAGCAGGACCAAGAGCAACATTTACCAATGAACCAACAATGTTAACTATGTGTGTTTCAGGTGCGCTAAGAAGAGCATTGACAAACACTTCATTGCTCATACGCATACCTCTATCGGCTCTACCAAAGAAACCTAAACCTTGGGTTAGTTTGCTTAATCTCTTACTGTCTCCTTGCATTGCAAGTACTTTTCTAGTTATACCTAAAAGACCTTCAACATCATTACTGTCTATATAAGATTTAAGACCTTCTAGTAATTCTTCTTTTGTAGGTACTGCTTTCTTCTCCGTAATATCTTTCTTTGCTTTTTTAACTAAGTCTCTTGTTGTTGGTTGATATTTATCTTTTTTAGCTCTTTCAGCAACAGATTCACCGCCACTTAAACCTTTAGCTACATCTTCATCTACTGTTGTAGTAGCAACGTGTTTTGGTTCTGCATCTATTAATTGATTAACTCTTAAAGTACCAGCAACTTCACTACTAATAGTTTTAGTAGGTGCTGTCAGTTGAATCATATTAATTACATCTTCAGACCATTGAGTTAATAATTCATCAGGAACTGTTTCACCTAAAAGAAAAGCTTGTTCAATATCTGCCATTGAACTGCTTACTGCTTTAGCTAATCTTTTTTGTTCTTTAATCGCTCCAAGGTAAATAACACGTAAATGTTTTTCTGGATCTTTTGGACTTAGTAGTTTAGATATTTGTTTGACTTTAGGTAGTAAGTCTCCATAACCCATTGCAGTAGCAGCTTCTACTGTAAAGTCATCAGGGATAGAAATTCTATTAACTGCTTTTGCTGTAGTGTTCCACATGTCCTCAGTAATTTTGAGAACATCTTCATCTGGACCCCAGACATTAGGATTAGGTTTTGACTTTAATAATTTGTCTGGTTCCTTAATTGCGTGTACTGGTTTTGCTGTTTTTGTTAAAATTTTATTTATCGTTGTATTTAAGTCAGGTACATTTCCTAATACTTCAGTAAATTCATCTGAAAATTCTTCACTTCCTACAAGAGTTGCGTTATCTATTTTTTTCTTTTGCTGAAGGAAAAAGTTTCTTCTTTTTGGATCTTTCTTTATATCTCTAAATAATTTAAGTGTTCTATTAAGAACTTGTTCCTGATTTAAAATCTTTGGTCCACCAGTTACTGCATCTACAACATCAACACTTTTTTCTGCTATTCCTTTTTTAAGAATAGGTGCTCCTTTTATAACTCCTGTGGCACTTAATCCAACTGTTTCACCAAAAACACTACCAGCAAAAAACTGTTTAAGTTTTGCTTCTCCATACTTATCAACATCACCTTCTTTTGGTCTTTCTGGTGCTGATAAAAACTCAAAGAAAGGTTTTGTAAATCCATTATTTACTATTGGATTTTCAACACCAGCCAAGAAGTTAAATAAATTTTCATCGTAAGCATCAATAGCAACAAAGTCTGCTGCTCCACCAGCTGTAAACCATCTTGCACTAGTAGCAACTTTATCTATATGTTTAACACCTTCAAGACCTAAAGCCTTAATACCATTGATCCTTTTTAACGCCTTAGAAAAACCTAGATATGGAACTAAGAAACCAGAAGAGAACTTTGATATTTGATAGAAAGCATCATCTGTATCACCTTCTTTTTCAAGACCTAAAGCTTTTAAATCTATAAGCTCATTTGGATCGTATGGATTACCTTGAGCCCAATCACTAATATGTTTAATCTCATTAGGTATATCAAGAATCCCTGCTCCGAATGCTCTAAAAAACTGTTTATCTTCTTCTGTCTTACCAACAAATAATTCTTCTTGTGTTTTTTGTGCTCTATCTACTTCTTCTTGAGTTATCTGACTAGGGAACATAATTGCTCCAGACCTACGAAATCCTTTATTCGCAAGAACTCTTGGAGTAGCTTTTAAATTTGAATCAGTCATTGTTATTCAAGAAAATTAACGTAAAGAGGGTTTTCGTCTTTTGTTTCTCCGTCTGAAGAATAAACAGACCAAGCTAAGAATCCATCGCCATACATTGCCTTGAATTCATTAAACACTAATCTAGCTGCAAGTGCATTTAAAACAGGATCATATAAGGCTTCATTCTTATCTATTTCTAGTTTTGGTCTTCTATCTGACCCAAGAGGTGAATCAGGATAATCGTACATATTGATTTGAGAAATACCATAAGACTCTTCAGGTTTATCTTTTGTTCCTTTGTTTATAGCATTTGGTTTTCCTCTTGACTCTGCTAAAGCAATAGCAACCATAATTTTTAAATCTTCTCCTTCAAATCCAGCATTACGGTATAGATCTATTAAATAGTTTCTTGGAATTGAAGAGTTATCTTTAATGTTAGGAGCTATTGCTTTTCTTAGTTTTGTAAGTTCTGTTGTAGATAATAAGTTTTTAGGTTTTATTTCTTGAACTGCTTTTTGCTTTGAGATTTCTGGTATTAATAATTCTTGTCCAATTTGCAATACATCAGGATTTTCTAAATCATTAGCATCAATTAAATCTGTAGATGAAAGACCATATCTATTAGCTATTTTTTCTAAATAATCGCCAGATTGAACTCTATGAATTGTAGGTTTACCTTCTAACTCACCTGCTGCTACTGGGGAGCTTCCTCCTGGTGTTAATCGTTCTATTAAATCTGTTAATTGTGCTATTAAACCTTCAGATTCAGGTTGATCTTGAGTTTGATTTGAACTTTGATTGAAGTTCATCCCTGGAGTTACAAATTCACTGTCTTTGTTTGTGTCTTTTTCTCCCTTTTGTCCTGTTGGGTCTAATGGTAGTTCTGGTGGTTCATAGAAAGGATTTTTATAAGTACCACTTGTTATGTTGCCTTCTGCATCCACAGCAGCTTGTGGATATAGCTTATTGACTTCTGTTTGATCAAAAATCTTTTCTGAACCTAATACCTGCCATAAGTATTGTGTTTCTATTTGTTGTTTTTGAAGAGGTGAAGGAAGACGACCATTTTGCTTGACGAAATCTTTATACCATTTAGTTACTTGTGTTTGAACTTTATGTCTAATTCTTGTTGATTTTTTAAAGTCTATTTGTGTTGCCTTGCTGAAAAGTCCTCCTCCTGTACCTAAGTTTTTATCAACTTGTTTCATTATATTGTCAAGACTTTTATCTACTGCTCCTCCTATGCTTTTTGCAGTTTTAGCAAGTGTTCTTAATTCAGAAAAAGCTTGAACAGCTTCATCATCCATCGTCACATGATTGTTTTCAGCAATAGCAATTTCTTGTTCTAAAACCTCATCATATCCATCAAAAACACCACTTATAATCTTTCTTTCTATCCCAGGAATAACATTAGTAATTAACTCATAGTTATCTGATTTACCTAATGATTGAACATAAGCTTGTAAGTCTTTATCTGCATATTCAGGATTATTAAGTAATGAAGCAAATGTTGCTTTTTTTCTTTCATTAAAGGCTTCTGGTGTTTCTCCTTCACTGATAGTCATATTGTTTAAATCGCCCCATGCTTTTTTAACTTTTCTTTTTTTAATTTCCCTATCAATCTTAGGTTTGTTTTGAAGCTTATTTAAAACTCTTTGATCAAATTGCTCATGGAAAGAAGCTGCTTCGTCAAGGTAATCAGGATGATCTGTTAAATCTTTATCTCCCCAAGGTATTGATCCTAATATTTTCTCTGGAAGATCTTCAGCTATTTCCATGCTTTTAGGTTTATCTTCATCAATTGCTAATAATCTTGCTTTAGCAAAAGCACTTTTAATTAATAGTTTGTAAGTCTTTTTTGCGTCTTCTCCTGTTACACCAGCTTTATATATATCCTCTACAAAGTCAGCTAAAACTTTAGTTCCTGCTTCATTATCACCTTTAGCAAAAGATTGTGATGCTAATGTGACAGCATCTGGGATTTGGCTTTGAAGTAAATTAAATTTATATTTTTTATTTTCTTGAATATGATGATTTGTAATCTCAAAAATCTGAGATTGCATAGTTGGCATAAAATGCTCATTAACAACATCAGGATCAAGATCACCTAATTTTGCTAGTGAAGCATTTATTTTTGACTGTCTCCAATCTGTAAATTCAGAAGAATCTAAACCATATTCATTTAAGTTTTTATAAATAGGTTGCTGATTTATATCTACTGTTCCAGTATCAATTTTTGCAGTACTGTATTCTGACTCTAAAAGATTTTTTAATTTTAAACCTTCTAATTTAGCTCTTGTTCTTTGATATGCTTTATCAGCAAAAATACTTCCACCTATTAATTGTCTAGCAGTATCATCACCATCTTTCTTTCTAATTTTATTAGATAATTTAGCAACATCTCCTTCATTTAATATTTCACTAACTGCTATATTTGTTCCTTTAACTTGATCCTTTTTAATTTCTTTTTTAATCTTAGAATCAACTAATGCATTAAGAGAAGGATTAACAGTTACAAGAGCATTAACTAACTGATCAAAGCCAGTAGTAGGAGCAACTTGACTAGGACGTATATAAGTATCTACAGGTGATGCTTGAGGTTGGAAGCTATTTTCAGAAAGGAAACTGTTAGTCATTAGATTGCTAAAGCACTGTAGTTGATGTAATTAGTAAGACCAGTATTAGCAACGTTAGCGATAGTTCCTAATAAAGAAGGAGCTTGAGCAGAAGCAGTATTTGCCATGTCTATTGCTGCATTCGTTCTTCCTTCTCTTTGTGCTTCTAATCCTTTTAAGTTCCTTCTGTATTGATTGTCAGCTGATTGCAGAGTCTGATTTAAAGAATTAGTCCAATTACCTGCTTCTCTTTCTGCATCACCTAATAATAAATCAATCGTTAAACCTGCTCTTTCTGTTGCTCTTATTGCTCCTTTAGCTTGAAGAACTTTCTGTCTAACTTTAAATTTCTGTTGTTCTGCTGCTTGTTTTTCTTCTCTTAGTCTTGAGTTTAACGCTTCAGTCTGATCTACATAAGCTTGGTTAGCAGCTTCAGCAGCTTTATATGCAGCCTCATGTTGATAAGCAAGCATCTGCTGACCTTGCACATATTGAAGACCAGCTGTAAGTGCTGATATTCCTAACTGCATTGCAAACTTGCTACCTACTGCTGAACCTAAACCAAGAAATCCTGCACTAGTAGCAGCTGTAGTTGCAGCAGCAGCAGGAGCAAAGGCTAATGCAGTTGTGGCAGCAGCTGTTCCAGCACCAGCAGCGGCGGCGGCAGCAGCAGGAGCAGCAAAAACGCACATTTAAGCAATCCTCACAAATTCAAAAAAGGGTTTCTTCATATGACCGTATTCAGGAATGAGCTTAACGAAGGTAAAGCCAAGTGTCTTTAACCACTTAATTGCAGACAAGTTCTCTGCATATACGCAATTATATAAGACATTCTCCTTTTGCAAAAGATTATCTATCCACTTTCTTCCTTCTCTTATTAATTGAATTTTATATTTCTTCTTACTAAATAATTCTTCAGTAGAAACCATCCATATAGCTCCGTTAACAATAACCCCACAAAGACCCATTGGTTGATCATCATCACCAGCAATTGTTAGTACTTTTTTAGATGATAAATACGTTCTTCTAACAGCTTCTTCCGGTTGTTCTCCTGTTTGATAATAAGCTTCAACTTTATCTAAAACTCTTAAATGGTCGATGACATAATTCAAATCAGTAACGGTAGATTTCCTTAGATGCCCCATTAAACTCTTCTGGATCTCATATGGAATCTAGCTTCATATTCAGCAGAAGAAAGTTGTGTAGGAAGGAATGTATTATTTTTGACATCCACATTTACTCTGTCAGCTCTACTCATAATAGGAACTCTAAACGTACCTGTTTCTAAATTAATCTGACCAATAGTAGAAGAAGCTGCACCTAATAATTGACCAGTAAAGTTATAGGTACTTGTGTCTCTATTTTCTGGAGTGACTTCTACTTTAAAGAATCCTGTGTCTTCATATTTAATGTAGTAATGGTGCATTTGTAATCTGCCACTAACCATTTCTGTACCAGTAGATCTACCAGAAGAAGCATCAGTTAAACGCTGCTGACTAAATCTATAGTGCATTTCAAATGGTTCACCAATAATGACTTTAGATAATCTGTAGTCTCCTGTTGCTGTAATAGTTGCAGAAGAACCATTAGTATTTGTGGTGGTTGTAGTGATAACTTGACCAGGTTTTAAAGCAGTAGCACTACTGTTACCTGTAGCTACAAAAGTACTTGTTTCGTTAGAAGCTAAGTATCTACCAATAACAGACATTGTTGTGTATGTCTTATAAGGCAATGTCCAAGTTGTTGTATTTGATCCACTAGAATAAGCAACAGATACACCGCTAGTTGCTTCTGTAACTTTATGATCTAAATGATATTCAAACTCTGTATTAGTTTCTTTAAAGTTAGGTTCAAAAGGAAGTTTTTCTAAATATGTTCCTGTAGCTGTAGCAACAATTAAATATAAATCAGTTTCAATAAAGCTTGCACCAAGTATTTTTTTATTAGAATTAAATGTAAAAGAAGACCAAGAATTTAGAACCTTAGCAAAGTTTTCTCCGTACAACCAACGGTTAATATATAATCTATTCTGGTTATCAGACCCTAGTAACACTAGAATGTCTTCACTTGTAGATACTGCTAATTTAAAAATATTAGATGGTATATAACGAGGAACATGAATAGTTATATCACTAGCATCTTTAATAGCTACATCTTCCTGTGTGATGTATTCTCTTACACCAGCAAAAGAACCTTTCTTAGTTAAGTAATAAATAGACCTACCAGAACCTACAGGTGCAGCGGCTGTACTGCTTTCAAATTCTGTTGCAACAATTACGTTAGCTGACTTAGGAGTTAATGTATCTGATGAACTACTTAATACAAACTGTGTTTGATCACTAAATAATATTAATTGTTCTCCCATTGTTACTGCATGTTTTAAAATAGCTACCTTTGTATGAGAAGCTGCAACATCAATAGGATCACTATCTATAACAGTGGTTACTGTCTCTGGAAAGAAATTAAAGAACTCAGACACCCTAGATAAAATGACATTATCATCAGCTAGAAAGCCTAATCTGTTTCTAAAAAATATAACGTTATTAATCTTTGACCCTACAAAAGATGGAGATGGTGCTGTATCTAAATCTCCTACTGTTCTATCTTTCCATGTAGGTAAATAATATGTAGTACCACTTGCTGTATAAGAACCACCATCAGCTTTTGCAAAAATAAAATCACCATCTGCCTTTCTAATTAAGACATGAGGCATAGTTGCTTCATCTATCTTATAAGTAATACCTGGTTTTAACGTTTCTTCCCACTGACCTTCTTCAAAAGTTCCTCCATTATTCGTAACAAATTTCACATAGTAATTATCAAAGTTAGTAGTCTCATCTCCTTTTACTTCTACTACATAATTATTAGGAGAAACTGTAGGTAGATCAGTAAAGGTCTGAACAGAATCTTTAACTAATGTTATTTGTGAATTACCTTGAGAATCATTAGTATCAATGGTGAAATCAGAATCATCATTTTTTTTGATATATAAAACAGGTCCATTCTGCGTAATAGTAAAACCACTTAAAGCAGAACCACTAGTGGGACTTTCACTATTTTGACCTAATAATTTATCTTTTAGTTTTTCTGCTATTAGCGTTGTTTTAAGGTTGCTTGTTCCAGAGTTATAGGTAGCAGTAGTGCTGTTAACTGTAACTGTATAGTCAGTATCAGCAGTAACCTGATTAATAAATACAATTGCTGCTGTACCACTTCCTTGGCTAACAGCAGCGTTCATTGCAACTATCTTGCTGGTATTAACAATAAAGGTATAGTCAGCAATCGTTACTGTTTTAAAGTCTGTTCTAGGACTACTGGTATCTAAATAAGTAACTCCATCAGGAATAGCAATTTTATTATTAGCTGTTGTATATGCTGTCCCATCTAAGCCATAAACACTAATACTTTCATCACCTAAAATTAACTGATACCTTTCATTGGTATCTCTATTAATCGTATGGACATGGACGTTGCTTAATTCTGAAGCACTTAAAGTAGCAATGTACTGACTGCCACTTCTCTTTGTTAATCCTTGTACTGGTGAACTATTAGCATTATCTTGTATATCTGCATGATCTGATTGTTTAGTTGAATCAGCAGCTTGTGATACCCCTCTTAGAAGAGTAGGAATAGCTCTTGAGATAACACCCATAATTACCTAATTAATACATTAGAAGGAGAGTAAGTACTAAAGACATCAGTTAAAGCTGGATCACCTCTTAATAGATTATGGTCTGCATTACTTAGATCAGTTTCCATTAAGATTGATCTTGCTCTTATTTCATCTTGTTGTGTAAAGGTTCTTAATCCTTCATCACCTACAAGCCTATCAACAAAAGTTCTTGCAGCTTTTATATTTACATATCTCTTTGCTGGTTCAGGTATCTCATCAAAGGTTCTAAAGTAAACAACTGTGCATTTTAAATCTTCAGTAAAGGTGTATCTATGATTTTTTCTGTCATAGAGTTTTAGACCAATCTGAATAGCATCAATATCTGCATGGTCATAAACATTAGGATCAACTCTTAAAACGTTAGAAGATAAAGCAACTTGATCATCTCCATCTCTAGTTAGTTCAACATTAATCTCTGTATTAAAAGACCATCCTTCTGATTGAACTTCTTTATTAACTTCATTCAAAGTGCTTTGTGCTAAACGCACATCAACAGGAACTGTACCTGTCAGACTATTGATAGGAGCTTCACCAATAGCAGCAAGCATGATGTTAACTGCTTCTAGTTCTGTTGTTGCTGTCATGATTTTTTACCTCTTTTTTTAGCAGTTTTAGCAGCAGCTTTAAAGTTTTTTGCTGTTGGTGCTCCTTTAGATCCAGGCTTTCTCATCTTTTCACCAGAGCCAGCTTCAATCCTAAGTCTTTTACGATGAATGTTTTCGTAAAGTCCTCGTTTTTTCATAGCCATAATTAGCATTTCCAACGTTTAAGGGCTAAAGCTTTACGGGTTGGTTTCCCGTTTGGCTTTTTCATTGGGCCTTTAATACCCAACATTCGAGCACAAAAAGATCTTTTACGTGGACCTCCTCCTGGTTGTGGTGCTTTCAGATTAGAGCCTGTAGCTCTGTTGTATTTACGACGGCCTTTAGCAGTAAGACCACCTTTTTTACTTTTCTCACCACGACCTATAGAAAGGCTGACACTTTTTGCCATTACTTTTTCTTTCCTCCTTTCTTTGGTGGTCTACCTTTTTGACTACCGTAAGTACCTTTTCCTTTTGTCATTAGATTAAAAAAAAAGAAGAGTACCCACATTATATGAGTACCCTTCAGTTAATGGTTTATGAAGCAGAAAGCTTGATAGTAGCAGCAGCTTCAGGGCGGAGGATTCCGTGGCCTAGAGCGTATTTCGCCACCATAAGCGTTCCTTGGTACATAACTGAGTAGTCATTTCCAGACATCTCTGTTTGTAGGTCAAGGAGCTTAACTGTACCAACAGCTGATTTATGGAAGACAAGACCGATAGTCTTGCTGTCATCACCAGCATAGGTGTTATTAGAACCACCTAATTCGTTGGTGTTAGCTGTGTTACCAGGAGCCTTGTTTGTTTGAGGAACATTGTTCGACATAATCACAGGCATACCTGCAATCTGCTGAACATTTCCTGAAGCAAAAGATCCGTTACCACCTGGGTTGAAGTCAGTACTAATAGTTCTAGTAGCTGATTCAGGTAATTTGTAATATTCGGCTGGAGGGAGAACTACGTATCTATCTGTCTTGGGTATGTCACGCTCATCAAATGCTTGAGCAATGTCATAGATAGCTGCTGCTAACTCATCACCAGTAACATCTGCTGTAGCAGTATTACCATTAGCAAGAGTTAGAACAGTACCACCAGAACCACCAGTAAGAGTAGTAGATCCTCTAGAAGCGTTAGCTATTGTTTTAGCTACGTTCTGATCAAATCTTTTTGCGAGAGCTTTGCCTAATTCCGAGGCATAAATAGCTCTAACATCGTAATGATTCATTAACTCATCGATGTTTGCCACAAAACTTTGACTAATGAGCAAATCATCAATGTTGATAATTTTTTCATTGTGAAGAATTGCACCACCTGTCAGTAAGTTGCCAGGCGTGTGATAGGCCGCTGATGCTGTTCCGGTTACGGGAAATTGTGCGCTTTTACCAGAAGAAATAGTTCTTACGGTATGTAATGCTTCACCAAAAACATTGTTTTCAGAGAAAGCAGTTAGCACTTCACCACTAAAAACTTTAAGAAATAAAGCTTCGTAGCTAGTTCCACTATTGTTAACCAGACCCAGCCTTGACGCTGTTGCGTTAGACATGGATTACTCCTTGAGAGTGAAGATTAAAAAAGGGGTTTGATACTTCTTAAGCGAATCCTTTCTCAAGGTGTTATCCCTCGCAAGGGGCAACTTAATATTTAGAGAACCTAGAAGTAATTAAATAATAACAGTTATTTAGATTTACCAACACCACTAACTTTCATAAGTTTGATGATATTTAAAACAAACTGAATTAAACCATTACTCTTTAAAGGTGACAAAGCCACTATTTCAGAGCATAAAAAAAGCAGCCCCCAAAGCAGGGACTGCAAAGAAGGATCATTAAAATCCATAGGCAGTTATCCTTTTACGTTGAATACATTTGAATCTGCTAATCGTCTTTGAACATTCTCTGTATAGTTAACATCCTTTCCATACCTAGCATCTTTCATAGCTGTTACTACTTCAGCTGTTGATCTATATGGAGTTAGTCCACTTTGACCAGCTTTACCTGTAACGAGAGAAGGTTCTTTACCCATAGCATTGTTGTATTGAGATTGAATACCGTTAACGGCAAGTTGAATAGAAGCTGCATTACCTGTTTCAGTTAAAGCATTAAAGGCTTCTACTTGATCAGAAGGAAGATTATCTACAGCCCAAGCTGTTAGTTTTCCATACTGTTCTGCTCCTCCTACTGAATCTTGAATAGCTTTGATTTGACTGTCAGCTACTTCAACAGCACCTGCTGCTTCAGCTTTAATACCAGCAAGATAAGAATCAATAACACCTTTAGAGAAACCTGCTTCTCCTAATTTGGTGTAGTCATCTTCAGAGATTTCACCAGATTCAGTAAACCTAGTAGAAATATCTTGAGCATCTATACCAGCTTCTTGAAGGACATTAGCTAAACCTTCACCATAAAGTTCAGCAGCATCAAAGTCAGATTTTTCTTCTGTTGTCTCTTCTGCTTTAGTTTCTTCTTCTTCCGTAGAAGCTTCCGGTGCAGATTCTTCTGTTGTTGTCTGACCTAATTTACCTTGTAGTTCTTGATAAGAATTAGCAAGATCTTCAACAGATTTAAACTTGCCAAGGATTAGACCATTGTCATCTTTTTCAAGATTAGCTAAATCCTCCGTAGTCATTGGAGGAGTTTCTGATGTTGCGACTTGTGCTTGTGCCATAAAACCTCTGGGTGGTTAGTTAAACGTTATTGTATTGCCTTTCCGAGTTTTGAAACTTCCTATTTTTTTAGGAGTAGGATTTTCTTCAGGCTCGTTAGGTTTAGATACAACGATTTCAGGAGTAAGTTCTTCTTGTTGAACTACTACTTTAGGTGTTTCAGCTTTAGGTTTTGGTTCAGGCTGTTTCTTGGTTGGCATTAGTTTCCTCTGTTAGTTGCTCGGCTTGAGCGTTTTTTTGTGGATCAAGTAATGGTGATCCTAAAGCAGCTGGTCCAAGATGTTGGATAAGTTGCTGCTGTTGTTGTGCTTGCATTTCTTGCTGTATCTGTTCTTGAGTCTTAACAAGGTTGGCTGTATCTATTCCAATGCTGTTAGCTAATCTCTTAATTGCTTCATCCACATTCATATACATCCTCATTACATCTGGTCCTAATGCTTGAGAAACAGTACCAATAAATTCAATTAACTTAGCTCTATCATTACCTCTACCTAATCCTTGTAGACCAGTAACAATTTTAGGTTTAACAATATTATCTGGAAGCTTAGGAGCTTTACCTGATCTGACTAACATGTGCATCCTTCTCTTTAAGTAAGGAAGCTGAAACTCTTGAGTCAGTATTGAATAGATTCCTCCAAGACTATTTTCTAATTCATTAGCCATTATTGATACTTCAGCTGCTGTTACTCTTTCTGCATCTCTTTGAATTGACCTAGACATAAGGAAGGCATATTCAAGTCTTGATTCAATACGCTGAATAGCAGAGAAAGCTACTTGGAAATCTCCACCTTTATTAACTTGAAGAGTAGAAATATCTTGTGCAGAACCTTCACGAATAGCACCGTTAGGAGCTTTGGCTAATGTTTGTGCTCTGGTTACACCATTAGGATTTACAAGGAAAACACACTTAGCACTAGCAGCTGCACCTTCAATGACACTTTGCATTAAAGACTCAAGACTAATTAAATCTCCTTGGTACTCTTCAACATAACCCCTTCCATAATCTTCACCATCAATCCTTACCCATCTCAAACAGATCCAAGGTGAAGTATCAATCTTAGAGTTGCCGTCAGTACCAGGAATCTTTTCTCCTTTACATTCTTGATGCCAGTTGAAATCATTACCATATCTTTTGATGTGTGTGTAT
>VTLG01002837.1_pt1 | contig 16847 bp, 25 predicted proteins | sample 4694571 | NCBI WGS metagenome assembly VTLG01 (sample SAMN12604809, study PRJNA352737) | marine metagenome | biome: ENVO:00000447; feature: ENVO:00000209|ENVO:00000569|ENVO:01000036; material: ENVO:00002151; isolation source: viral sequences binned using virsorter ...
TTAGCCCTTCCGGTTTCTCCATTTTGCCAGCATGGCATCCTCTGGATGGTGAAACCGTAACGCTCTTTGAGTTACCAAGCTATAATCGCTCATCTCCCCAATCGTGTGGTTTTGCGTTAAAGCACTTTGAACTATTACAGAATCTATTGAATTGAAGCTATATTTGCCCTCTGTTTTTTTATTTAGTTGCAAAAAAAAGGGCCTTGTCTCGTTGTAAGCAGCGCTTTCTTTAGTTTTTTTAATTGTGATCAATGGAGCACCTCATTATTTTCTTTCAACTGTAGGGCTGTCTCATTCTCTATTTTTACCAGTGTGTTAAGGCGTCCCACCAAATAATTCTTTTTTTTCATTAACGTGTCATAATTTTTTTTAGCCGGTAAATAACTCGCCTTGGCTGCCTTCGACACTCTATGGCCTTGATACAGCTCATCAGCTGTTTTTGGCCGCGTGTGTGTCGTCGAATCTATTATTGTTTTGTGTAAGCTTTCTAAGCCAGGCCCCAATTCATCCAGCTTGCGTATTAATTCATAGACCTGAGTCCTTAATGTATTAATTTTTGCGCGGTTTTCATCGAGCTTTTTTTCTATTTCAGCCCGGCGAATATTCATTGCTTGCTCATCAAATCGGTTTGTAGTCATGGGCCTGCCCCAAATTAACTTCGGTTTCTAAACTTCTCCATCAGCGCGTCGAGCTGCTCTTCTGTTATGCGGGGCTTAGCCTCTGGCTCAGGTTCCGGCGGGTTAGCCAATGCATCCCGTAACTTTACCCGGTAGCTGGAATGAAGATCCAGCCGCGCTCCCAACTCTGCCCATGTGGGCCACCACTTGGAATGATTAGGCTGGGTTTTTAAAACATGCCTGACCACATCGCCGGGATACTCAAGGCACGATTCAGCGTAAACCGTCACAATCGCTTCCATTTCCAGTTCCTCATGTTTTCGAGAAGCTGTCATCATTTTTAATCGTCCAAGCAAAGAAAATACCTCATTTGGATTTGCCGGCTGCATAACCAAATTCAGTGCCCTCAATAGCTCCTGTATGTGATTCTTGTATTTTTGTGGGGGTGGTTTTCTCCACTCCACCACTGCCGTTCCCTCGAAATCCTGTGTTGGCTTCGTATCGAGCAGCGGCCTTAGCCACGGCCCCAAGGACGCCTGAAGCGCTTTGTCCGTTTCCCTTGGGCTTGCGCCCTGCATTTCGACGCTTAACAAGCTCCGGTCCTTCTTTGATAACCCAGCGTCTCCAAGCGCCGTTCCAGTCTTTTTTAGTTGGCCGGGGACAATCGGGGCTTGTCCAGTATTCTCGGAACTGCTCGGCAATGATGTCGCACTCTTGCTGTGTGAGGTTGTGCTTGCTGGCTGCATAACTAAGGTTTTCTTCATTAGGCTTCCAATCTGTTGCAAGACGAGTTCCTTTCTTGGGCGCGCCACCCCGAAGGGGTGTACTAACTCTTGTTGTTGGTGTTGATATTGGTATTGGTATTGGTGTTGGTATTGGTAGCTTTTCGAATGATAAAGCGGTGGGTTTTTTAACCGATTGATTTTGCTGTGTAGTGCTCCTAGGACGACCACCCTTCGCACCGTTTTGGGAAGCCTTTCGCATGCGGTTCGCAGCGCGTTCGAGTTCGCTTCGGCATCGGTTCACCATCAGTTCAGCACCCGTTCGCTTTCCAAGCCGAACTATCTTGCTTTTTTTTATAAGCTTTTCAATGGTTGCTCTCGTTGTCCGTGTGTTGTCAGGACTAGCGTATAAACGCACATCATTTTCTAATATTGGACCACCACTTGAGTAAATTAAGACGCATACTTGCCAATACACACCGCGTTCTTGGTGGGTCATACCCATAGTGCCAGCTAAATATTCGTCTGGTGAAAAGTGAACATTTCTGACTTTGGACATTTTACTCTCCTCTTAAGAGCTGTACGGGCGGCCCGGTGTAAGAGGCACGCGGCGAGGGACTGTACAGGTCCACCGCCCGAAGGATAATTCTATCAGATTTGTGTCGATTCTTGAAGTGGAATATATCCAGAATCCGTCTTTTCAAAGTACGTCTCGACAATGTGGACAATGGAGATTTTTTCTTCATGGTCGAATGCTCGACAAAGCCTAAACAGTTTCTTAGTATTCAGCGGCAACGGCCCTTGGGTTACGTGATAAAGGTCCAACAAAGTAACAAATGCGCCCTGCTCAACAAAGGTCATATGACCTGTCTTATCCAGGTAATAGCGGGCGTTTCGAAGATATACTGGGCTAGATTCCAGGTGGCCTGTGTCTGGCACTGTATAAACCTCAGCAGTATCTTGCATAAGGTTTTCTTGCGGAAACTCTTCGTGCTCATCATCTATTTCACTCATTTGTTCTTCCCCAGATTGGTTTCGTTTTAAAAAATTTAATAGCATCTTCAATGTAATCTTCGGGTACGTGATATAAATCGGCCAAAGTTCGAATGGCTATTCCGTGGCGACAATGCAAGAAAGCCACCATATCTTGAAAAGGGCCGTTGCACCGCCCTACCGGCCTATCCATTGGAGCCACACCACAAATAGCAAAAGCCCAATGGACATCAGCAAAGACACCGCTTCAATCAAGCCGCCAAGGTCACTGTTCACGAAATCCAGCATCACCTCTTTCCCCTCGATTTTGTAATTAACAGCTTAATATTATATTCTGCCTCGAGGTGCTTACATTTCCATTTAAACAGGTGTGTTTCTTTCCCTTTGAAATCCTCGACGACACGCTCTCCTGTGCGGCTATCCACATACGTAAAATCGGCGATATAATGGCCTATGAAAACGTTATCGCCTGCGTGCAAAGGAAATTTAACCTGTAATTTCAAGTCCTTAATCTCTTTAGCGCGCTCGAGCATTAACAGGTCCATGTAGCGGAACGCCTCGCCCTTAGAATGGAACCAGCGGTGGCCCACGAGCGTTTTGACATTGCGATACTTGCTAGCCATTTATTTAATCAAAAAAAACCTCGGCGGCTGACGGGCGACCGAGGGAGTTGTTTTGGCTAGGGGACGCATTTCTTTGTTTGTTTAGCACTGCTCCCGGCGGGCTAGCCGCCTGTGAGGGGACGAGAAGCCGCGCCGGGCGGCGCGAGGAATACGGAAGGGAAGTTCCGGGCACAACCCCTCGCGCCGAGAAGAACTTAGACAGCCAATCGGTGGCTTCAGCGCTACTATAAGTCAAATTCTCAGCCCTCCCTAACAAAAATCGCTTTCGGAAAGTTTAATTCGTTTCTTTCGCGCGACCTTGAGTATCTCATTGCGACGCCACACAGGAATCCGATTATTATCATTCCAGTATTGGACAGTTGTGTGGTGCGTGTGCCCCAAAAGGTTAACAAGGCGGCGCACTCCCCCAAATAACTTAATGATTTCAGTAGCTTGCATTTTTACTTCTCCAAGCAAGTTGGCTCGGTTTGCCGTCCTTACTACTTCATAGCATAAATACAATAAAATACAAAATTTATCTTGCAAAGCCTTTTTTATATGGTATAGTTTTTGTATTAAAACGAAAGGAAGCAAAATGAAAAAGGAAGCGATAATGAAAAAGGTGGCAGAAGACCGCAAAAAACAGGTGGACCTTCGCCATCAAGCAGAGCTGCAAAATTATGGGCGTAGGCACTACGATTACTGCGATTATACAATGCGTCAACTTGACGAAGAAGGTGCGAGGCTAGACGTCCTTGCAAAAGCCGCGAATAGTTTTGTGGATTTGTTAGAAAATTCTCAGCCAGATTTGTCATATACAGGATGCAACATGCTTGAAGACCTTGTGGACCCGCTGAAAGAATTGCTAGGCGACACTCTGTTCCTGGCTTTAAGCCACGTCGAAGACGCGATAGGAGATATTGAAGCTGTTTCAGAACGCGCTCACGAGCGCGCACACACTTACCGCTAAGCAGCCGTTATGAAAAAATCAACTCAATATTTACTCGACGCTATCGGGTTGGCAACGCTGTTTCTGACTTTATATTTTCTCGCTATTTTGGTGTGGAGCTTTCAAACATGACAGCTAATAAAAAAACAGACGGACTAAATATTTACCAACGAATACACGCAGCAATGTTGGAAGTTACTTACGTTCAGAAGGATAAAACCATTGAGGTAGGCCACGGATACAAGGTGGTTACCCACGATGCTGTTACTGCCAAAGTCCGCCCTTCCCTCGTAAAACACGGGATAATTTATTTTCCCTCCAATCTTGTATTTGAGCAAAATGGAAATCGTACCGAAGTCTCGCTGGATTTGGTGTTTCAGAACATAAAGCAGCCAGAGGACAGGCTAACGGTGCCAACATTTGGTTATGGCATTGACAGTGGCGATAAGGGCCCCGGCAAAGCCATGAGTTATGCCGTAAAATATGCGTTGCTAAAGGCTCTTGGGCTGGAAACAGGTGAGGATGCAGACAACGACGGCGAAGTCGAGCATAAACCAGCAGCGAACAAGCCGGGCATTAGTGCCGTTCGCGCCGAGGTTAACGACACTTGCCGAGAGTTTCATAGTTGCGCTGACAGCGACACTCTCCTTGCTTTCATCAACACGCCAAAGGTTAAGAAATTAATGCTTCGTGTGTGTGCGGACTACCCTGTGCTGTGGGCCGGTGACGAAGAATATTCCGGCCTGAAAGGCAGTCTTCTCCATGTGGGTAAGGATTTGGGGATAGAGCCAGAGGCGTTAGCTTATGCTGGGCAGGTGCAACAGGCTGCGATCAAATTTCATAAAAAATCAAAATAACAGCTTGGGTCCGGCAGGAGCATGGTTCGGCTCTGTTTCCCCCCAACGCGGCGTCCGGAGGCCGGATATGGCGCTGCAATTTACAAAAAGGAGACAAAAAATGGCTTTTTTAGTGGTGGCAGGTCGGTTGGGCCGAGACGCCCATTTAGCGAAAATCCAAAGCGGCACAAGTATATTAAAATTTAGTTTAGCCGACACGGTCGGGTATGGAGCGAAGAAGACGACACAGTGGATTTCTTGCGCTATTTGGGGACAGCGTGCAGAAAAGCTGGCACCCTATCTACAAAAGGGCTCTTTAGTTGAAGTCTGCGGTAGCCCAGTAATAAACACGTATCAATCGAAATCCGGCGAATATAAGGCAGAGCTCCAGCTATCCGTTAACGATATAAAGCTTCTGGGAAAAGACAAGCCTGCCGAGCCTGAAAACGAGCTGTTAACCGAAGTTAACCAAGCTCCAGGCAAAGACACATTTGACGACGAGATTCCCTTTTAATGAAATTTCTCGCTCGCAAATACCTTGGCAAGTTGGAGACTATTGACGAGGCTGGTGAGGAATGCATGCGCCATATCAAGGGCGACGTTATGGTGGAGGTCCGCCAACCACGCAACGTTGGGCACCACCGGTTGTATTTTGCCCTGCTAGGGAAGCTGTTTGCAAACCAAGAGCGCTATAAAACTCTTGATGAAATGGCAGCAGCGTTGAAAGTTGCTTGTGGAATATGCCAAACTTTTGTCTTAAAAAACGGCGAAAAGGTGTACATTCCTGGGTCAATATCGTTTGCTAAAATGCAACAACCAGAGTTTGATGAATTTTATTCAAATGCAATTGAAGTCGTGTGCAAGCATTTTTTACCAGGCGTTAAATCTGAGGATTTGAAAGCAGAAATTGAGCAGATTGTGGGGAGAACATAATGGATTTATTTGATTTCCCAGTTGCTAGCGGGCGCACAGACACAAGTTCTGATGCCGCCGAAACCATGTCGATTGGGGTTAAAAACCTAAGACGCGAAGTGTACCAAGCCATTCACAGCGCTGGTCATTTGGGGCTCACAACTCGTGAAATTGCCAAGGTTCTGGGCCGGAAGTATTCTGGCGTACAACCGAGAACAAGTGAGCTTCGGGATAGAAATCACATTCAGGACTCAGGGCTACGGCGCAAGCAACCAGGCGCTCGCTGCAAGGAAATCGTGTGGATCGCCAATGAAGCCTCCCCCAAGACTTAAGAAAAAGCCGCGCAGAACGTCAGCAATCCGCTGCCCCGGGCATAAAGCGGACATAAAATTATATGATTGTGCCCTTAAATCCAAAATAAAGCCCACTGAGGCCCATCACGAGTGTTGGGGGCCAATCGACCCCCACCATACAAAGACCGTAGGAGCGGGCGGGGGAGACGATACGCTGGTGCCTCTGTGCCGAGGGCACCATGATCTAGTTCATACCAAGGGCCTGGCGTGGATTGAAGCGGCGAGTGGGGTTGATTTACGTGAAATGGCTGCCCTTCTATGGGACATCTCGACACCTGCAAAACGCTACCGCCTTAAGCATGGCCTTGGCCTGATCGTGGACAAAACTTTATGACAATTTACTCGCAAGTCGGTAATCTCCCAAGGCACCTGTATTGCTACGTGGATCGGGAAATCACCCGGAAGACCGACCAGGGCTTTGAGCAATGCGTATGGTTTGCCATAAATTCGACGCATGGCCGGCTGTGGGGGGCCAACGTGGTGTTGGAGTGCGGGGCAATCTACCGAAATGTTCCTATCCACAAGTTAGCTTTTGACCCAACACCAGAGCCAATTTGGACAGAGCAAGACGCCCAAGTCTGGGATTGCTACGGGCCGCAATTTTCAATAGTCGAGTTTTCATATCTTCAAGAGGTCGAGGTGGAAACATTTTCTGGCCACATGGGGGAATACCTGTTTACCGCCGCACCCGTCGGGGACGGGTTTAGCCGTGAGCCCAACCAGGCCAAGGAGTTTACGTGGATAAAGCTCGATAATGGTCGATTAGCTGTCATGCCCACGGACTTCACGCTGGTACATGAGGCCAGCTTTACCAAGCCAGAGTGGCCAAAGGATATACGCCGTCAAACTGAGGTGTACTGCACGGAAAAATCTGAGAAAGCAGGCCATGACTGAGCCAGTTAATATATTTGATCCCCATTTTTTGCGGGGCTCTAAAGAGTTGCAACATTTCCTATTGTCCCTGCTTAAGGGGGGCTTAGACAAGCAGGCTCGTGACGCGGTGGGACGCGCTGCAGCCGCCTACGTTAACGGATCAATTGGCCCACATATTGGGCAATTTAGCCAAGAAGCGCCGGATAAGATCACGCACACTCTGGACCAGCGGGGCTACGCTGTAATCGAGCCTATATTTTCTGATCAACAAATTAAGAAAATTACCGACTTTTTGTCGGGCAAACCTGTACTCTACGGGCACACCGGCCAACTAGAAAACGGGAAGCAAGGAGAAGTTGAATTAAAAGACCTGCCCGAAAGCACCAGATTCGCCCATTACAAACCAGAGGACGTGTTGCAATGCCCTGAGATTTCCGAGGCCGTGCTTAACAAGGCTCTCATAACCACGGTGGGGCATTACTTGCGTGCGCCGCCCACAATTAGCTCTGTAGCGCTCTGGTGGTCCTACCCATCCGATCAGGAGCCCGGCGGTATGCAATCCTTTCACCATGACCGTGGCGATTTCCGCTCATGCAATTTATTTGTTTACCTAACCGACGTTTCAGAGGAAACAGGCCCCCACGCTTTTGTTGCAGGCACCCACGATTTTGACCTGTTGTATGCTGATGTCATGGAGCGCTTTGGTGGATATAGCGAAAGATTCTCAGAGTTTTGGCAATGGATGCAGGTGCATCGAAAGAGTGATGACGACGTTTTGAAGTATTTTGAAGATGAAATTAAGGTGTATACCGGGCCCAAGGGCACAAGCTTTCTTGAGGATACGAGGGGGTTACACAAGGCGACTATACCAACCAAAGGGCCGCGCTTGGCCTTTGAAATCGTCTATACCACCCTACCTAAATTTAATGAGCCGGTGCTTTTGGCATCGCGCCTTGGGGCTGGAAACGTGCGAATAGGAAACGGCAACGCTCAAGACCCACTTGTCAAATACGCCACGCGGGCGATTTACCGTTAGCAATGTATTCCTGGGTTTTACACCTTAGCGACTCTTACGGGGTAGCATGAAGACTTACCTGCGGTGGTTGCTGGGTGGTTGCTAAATTAATTTTTTATAACGTATAAAAAAAGGTAACAACCGTAACCCATTGAAAAATATGGTGCCGGATAACGGATTCGAACCGCTGACCCCCTGATTACAAATCAGTGGGTGCTTGCCACACAGGGTCTCCTAGACTATCATTTCTACACATAAATTCCCTCCATGGCTAAATGAGCATGATCGTCGGCATACGTGCCACGTTGGTGATGATCTTAGAAGTTTTTAGCCATCGGTAGGCTTCCGGTTCGGTTTTCGCCTTGCGAGCACACAAAATACTCAAAGCTTGCAGGATCTCGTGCACAGATCGATCCTCTAAAATCTTGGATAGCTCTTCTGTTTGTTGCTCAGTTAACATAAGTTAATCCGGAATATTCCAGCCGAGCGCTTCGGCCACTTCAGGGCGCATCTTGGAGAATGCATTGCCCCAGTCCGGCTTTCGCCACTTACCATTACTGCCGTACGGATCGCCATTTTCATCCTCTATCGCGACGCGAAAATGCTCAGACGGTTCAATTTTACCTTCATAAGAGCCCTCTTCTTTTAACTTCCAAGCCACGCCACCATAACGAAGAGTCATAATTTCGACGCTGAACGGATCGCCGGCCTCATCAATGATAGTGAAAAGGTCTTTCTTGTTGTCCCCAATGGCAACGCCCACCCAATCCGACGGTTCCCCGTCAGGATTTATAAACCTGTATAAATACGCTAAACCGTGCATGTCTTATCTCCCTTTAGTTATGTAAATAATGTCCCGCTGTCCCAGCCCCTAGGGTGTGGGACACTGGGACACACGTTAAATGAGGTTGAAGATGATGAATAAAACAGCCATTGCCAAGCCAAAGGCCGCACCTTCTAGGACTTGAGTTTTCATGCCGCTAACTCGTGGTCTTCGAGTTCGTTTTCGAGGGAATATGCCCACAGTTCGACGGCGCTTGAGACATAATAACAGGCCATACCTTCCCAGGACGCGCCCGATTTCGGTGCGGGAACTTCGCCAAGCGCATCTTCTATGGATTGCAGGATCTCGGCGCTGTGCTCTGTCATGGTTTTGAGGGCGTCGTGATAGGTGACTGCGGGCATGTAAGCACCCGAAGCGCACCCGCCCTGACAAATGGCGGCAATATCGCATGGAGTAATGTCCTGGTCTATCCACGTTGGGACGGTAATGTTTAGGCCGTCAATTTCGTTGATGGGTGTGTCGGTGTTCCATAAATCCATGATATTGTTTCCTTTAAAAATTGGCTATTCGCCTAGGTTTTTGGTATAATGTGGCTGGTTATTCTGCGTTTTGCAGCGCTTCATAATCGGCGTCGGTGATCGCTTCAGGCAAATTCGGCCAGTCCGCATAAATTACTTGGTGAGCAATTTCTAGCTCTCCTTCAGGCCCGGCCAGTGGCGATCTTGCCGTCGTTTCTACAAAGTGCCGCGCGCCGCGCGTTGAATACCTTGAGCCGTCGCTATGCCACAAACACTGGTATCCGTCTTCGTCAATTATGATTTTCCAATCGTAGCCGTCGTATTCTAGAATGGCGGACATGGCTTGAAGCGGGGTTAGGTTGCGGTCTATGACGCTGCCGCTTGGTGCTATCACTGTGTAATTTGTCATAATTTTGTTTCCTTTGGCTAAGATGTGGTAGTATGATTACTCAGTAGATGTACCCATAATACAGAAACTGTACACGAAGTCAATGGGTAAATAGTTGATTTATTTCAACAGCATGCTATCTAAAATAGATGAGGGCTAGGCATGGCTACGAGAGGCAAAAACGGCGGGGGCAAGACAGGCGGTCGGAAGAAAGGAAGTAGAAACGCTTTCACGAAGACAGCCAAAGAGGCTATTGAGTTCGCTGCTAGCAAAATGGGAGGTGGAGCACGCCTCCACGAATGGGTCACGACCAGTGAGGAAAACGAGAAACTCTTTTGGTCAAGCATCTACCCAAAGCTTTTGCCCCTCCAAACTCAAATCTCTGGTGTGGATGGTGGCCCTTTGGAAACGGTCAACCGCGTGGAGATCGTGCCCGTAACCCCAACACCAAAGAAGCGCTAAGACTTGTCCTGCGCTCAGATAAAGCTCCCTGAAAAGATAGCCCCCGTATTCGACTTCGACGATGGATGTATGTATCGCGGGGCATATGGAGGGCGTGGGAGCGCAAAAACACGTTCGTTCGCGAAGATGGCGGCAATCTACGGTTACACCATGGCCCAGCAAAACAAACCAGGCCTGGTCGTTTGTGGCCGCGAATACATGAACTCGCTAGACGAGTCATCATTTGCTGAGGTCAGAGACGCGATCTTGTCTGAGCCTTGGCTTGAAAACGTATATGACATTGGCACAAAATACATTCGCACCAAATGTGGTAAAATTGACTTTGCTTTCATAGGCTTACGTCGTCACTTGGATGGCATTAAATCCAAGAGCAACATACGTCTGCTCTGGGTCGATGAAGCCGAACCCGTCCCAGAAGACGCCTGGCAAAAGGTGATTCCGACTGTGCGTGAAAATGGCGCTGAGATATGGGTGACCTGGAACCCCGAGCGGAAAAGCTCTGCTACGCATAAGAGGTTCCGAGAGAACCCGCCCCCTAACAGCAAGTTTGTAGAAGTAAACTGGCGCGACAATCCCTGGTTTTCGGACACACTCGAAGCTACGCGCCTGGACGATTATGAGAAACGCCCGGAGAATTATCAGCACATATGGGAAGGCGGCTTCATGACAGTGGGCAGTGGGGCCTACTACGCACGAGGTCTAACTGAGGCTAAGGACGAGGGTCGTATTGGCCGCGTGTCCTTTGATCCTTTAATGCGTGTCCGAATATACTGCGATTTAGGCGGGACAGGAGCTAAGGCAGATGCGTTTGCTATGTGGCCTACACAGTTTGTCGGAAAAGAGATCCGGGTTAAAGACTACTACGAAGCTGTTGGTCAGCCGCTTGCCGAGCATATCCAATGGCTACACACCAAGGGTTACGATCCATCCAAGGCAGACATATACCTACCCCATGACGGGGCCACGAACGATAGGATCTATGATGTCTCGTTTGAGAGCTCGTTTCGAGACGCAGGCTATGACGTTACGGTCATTCCTAACCAGGGCAAAGGCGCGGCTCGTATGCGGATTGAGGCTGTGCGCCGGGTTATGCCTTCGATTTGGTTCGACGAGGCAAGCACTGAGGCTGGGCGCGATGCATTGGGTTGGTACCACGAAAAGCTAAGTAATGACTCTCGCGAGATTGGCCTCGGCCCTGAGCACGATTGGTCATCGCACGGGGCGGACGCTTTTGGCTTGATGGCAGTTGCGTATGAGCAGCCCATGGCAGGGCTTAAGACAGAAGGTGTTAATTACAACAGACAGCATGGGGAGAATTCATGGATGCGGTAAGTGGCGATACGCCAATTGATATTCCCCAAGAACTACGCGAGGCAATTGGCAAATCCAGCGGTAGGATCACACTGGACCAGCAACTGAAACGCATAGGCGTTTTATTTAAGAGCATCCCAGATCATATCTGGCCTTCCACAGGAGAGCTCATGTCTGACCTAGACGGTAAGTCCGCGGCCATCGTAGGCGGCGGGCCCTCCCTGGAAGCAACCTTCCCAAGCCTACAAGCTTTTAAAAAGAGCGGCGGCATAGTCTTTGCACCCAACAAAAGTCATGATTGGCTGATCAACGGGAAACGTAGCACGGACCGGAAGAACCGGTGGGTTCGCAAGCCCTTGATCCCGAATTACGGCGTCCTGGTGGACCCGAGTCCCCACATAGAGACCTATATGACCCCACATCAGGACGTATCCTATTTGTTGGGGGCCATTTTAGATTACCATTGCTACCTCAAGTTCCTACGGGCTAACAGCAAAGTGTACACATGGATACCAACTTACAATGAAGACGCTTCTGACATCATGATGTGCGCTGAGAAGTGGCCAAAACGTCCAATGCAGTTTATCTCCGGAGGGTCTACCGTTGGTTTGCGCACTATCGGTCTAGCCGTCTCTATGGGCGTCGAGGATATTCACTTATACGGATTTGATAGCGCATACGCCCCTAAGACAAAGGATCTTTACGCTTATAAAAAGCCCTTTATTACAACCGAGTACAGCAATCCAACAATCGTTGCTGAAGACGATAGTCAGCTACGTTTTGAATCCAATCACCACATGGCCAAACAGGCTATGGAATTTAATGACTTCTGCGATCGGTTGGACTACATGATTATCAACGGGAAGCCCCGCAACGTGACCGTCACGGTTCACGGAGACGGGCCAATTCCTTGGATGGCTTGGAAAAACCCCAGTGAAAACATTCGCCATGCAGACCCAGATGCAATGTCGGCAAAATACGGCGAGCACAAATATTTTGATTATGCAACTGGTTTGGGGCATGTTCACCCATTATCCGCAGGCGGCGGCGATACTCCGGTCAAATTGAGCGGGGACTTGCCTGACGCTGATAAGTATGAGTTGCCGGCATTTTCTGAGGCGGTTTCTTGATGAAAAAAAGTCTTCTTAACACTTCTGGTTTGAACCAACACATACGCTACGAGCCAGAGGCTTTGAACGGGCATTCGCCGCAGGATGACAACTTCACAGTGTACGAGCTATCCGTTGACGATTTGTATGCGTGCGATGCGGACTGGGATAGCATTAAACATTTATTGGTTGAGCGTGGCGCTTCGGCTAAAAAGCTAGATGCTGGAGAGTTTGAGGCATCGGAAATAGGATCGGACCAAGGCTTAAGGGTGGTTATACAAAATGGATGAGAGCATTGCAGAGCCGCTACGGCGGTATGAAGACGCGGAGAGTTACTGGTCGGTAACCCGCGAGAACGGTCGTGACGACATACGCTTTGCCAATGGCGAGCAATGGCCCGCAGGGATTCAAGCGACAAGAAACCGTGAAGGGCGTCCGTGTTTGACGATTAACCATCAGCCCAAGTTCATCAGGCAGGTGGTGAATGACTCACGCCAAAACCAACCCCAGATCAAGTGCCGCCCTGTGGATAGCATGGCCGACATCCAGGTTGCCGAGATATACGACGGCATCATACGCCACATCGAGAGTACCAGTGATTCGGACGTGTCTTATGACAACGCTATGGCGTCCGCGGTTGGCTTTGGATGGGGCTTTTTTCGGATTGATATTGACTACGCAGAAAACGATGCGTTCGATCTAGATATTAATTTCAAGCCTATCATTAACCCGCTGGCAGTTGTGTTTGACCCGCTAACACAGGCAGCCGATAGCTCTGACTGGCGTTATGCGTTTATCACTGATGAGCTGTCTAAGACAGAATTTGAAGACTCTTACCCAGGCGCTCAGGCTGTGCCTTTTGAGGGTGGTGATACATTGCAAGAAAGCTGGTTTTCTGAAAACACCGTAAGAGTGGCGGAATACTTTACCCGCGAGGAAATCACCAAGACAATCTACCGCATGACGGATGGACAGATCTTAGACGATGACCTTTTGTCACGGGAAGATATACGCGTTCCCTTAGAATTAGCCGGGATTGTACCCGAGGCCTCGCGTGAAACGCGCTCTTATCGGGTTGTGCATAGGGTTATCTCTGGGGCTGAAGAACTGGACAAGAAGGTTTGGGCTGGGACTTACATACCTATCGTTCCCGTCTACGGCGAAGAAGTTAACATCGAGGGTAAGCGGCTTTTTAACTCACTTATTCACCACGGAAAAGACTCACAGCGTAACTTTAACTATTGGCGTTCCGCGGGTGCAGAGCTAATTGCTTTGGCTCCAAAGACACCTTGGGTTGGCCCCGAAGGATTTGTAACTTCAGATCCCCGTAAGGCTGAGAAGTGGGCCTCCGCCAACCAGGAAAGCCATGCATATCTTGAGCATGCAAACGGCAAGCCCCCGTCTCGTACACAGTTCGCAGGCGTCCCCGCTGGTGTGCTGACAGAAGCCAACATGGCCGCTGACGACATGCGTGAGATTATTGGCATGAACAACGCCTCGGTTGGTGTCCCGAATGCGCGGGAAGAATCGGGCATTGCGCTAAAACAACGCCGCATTGAGGCGGATACGGGAACAGCTCACTTTCATGACAACCTGAAGCGCGCGGTTCGTTGTGCAGGTCGTATCGTGGTTGATCTTATTCCCAAGGTTTATTCAAGCGCCCGCGTCATGCGAATTCTTGGAGTGGACGGAAAACAGGAGTTAATACCTGTTAACCAAGATATACAAATGCCACCAACTGAAGAGGCCCCCGAAGGCTCCATTATTAAGTACGATCTAACGGTGGGTAAGTACGACGTGGTGGTTGAGGCTGGACCGTCGTTTACAACTAAACGCGAAGAAGCGGCTGAGATTCTAACGACTGCCGTGCGAGCCGCGCCGGAGCTGGCGCCAATCTTACTGCCGCAACTGGTTAAAATGACAGACTTGCCAGATGGTCAAAAGGTCACCGAAATGCTCGCAACCTTGATGCCACCAGATGCACGCGCAATATTTGACGGCACACCACCGCCGCAGCCGGATCAAGAGCAAGGGCTGCCCCCAGAAGTAATGATGGAACAAGCTAAGGCTATGGCTGATATGGAGCTATCTAGACAGAAAGCCGAGCAAGACTTTCAGTTGGAGCAGCAAAAAGCGGCAAACAAAAGAGAGATTGAGCAAACCCAGGCCATTGCTGATATTCAAGTGGATCGCCAAAAAGCAGAGGCGACTATGCAAATTGAGAGAGAGAAAGCTGTGCTTGATGCCGAGCTTGCCAGAGAAAAGGCACGCCTTGAGATTGAGCTGGATTTATTAAAGAAACCGGGCCCTGTGCCTGAAGTACCAACGGAGATTGTATAAAATGAGTGAAGACGGTGAACCATTAGCTGCGGATGCAGAACCGACCACTGAGGCCCCCGAGGACGCATCGCTTGATGCAGATGCAGAGCTTTTGCTTGCTGCTAGTGAGGAAGACGCTCCTGAAGATGATGAAGACGAGCTTGACGAAGTTGAGCTTGACGGAAAAAAAGTAAAGGTTTCCAAGGGTTTCAAAGACCATTTACTTCGCGAGTCTGATTACAGGCGCAAGACTCACCAGGCCAGTGAGGAAAAGCGTGCCCTACAGGCCAAAGAAAAAGAAATTGAAGAACGCGCTGCGTTATGGAGTGTGGTCCAAGGAGAGCTGGCAGATGCTCGAGCTTTGGATAGCCAGATTGAGCAATACAAGGCCATCACTCAGCAGCAATGGCGTCAACTACGCGAGGAAGATCGCGACAGATATGATGACGCGAGGGCCGACCACAGCTTGTTAATGGACAAGCGCCGGGAGCTGGAAGCTCAAATCAACAACAAGATTGGTGCTTTCCAAGCCAAGGAAAAAGAAGAGCAATCCAAATGGGTGGCTAAACAAGAAGCAGAAATTAAGGTTGCCGTTGCTGACTGGAGCCCGACAAAGGAAAAAGAAGTTAAGACTCACATTGGTGAGAAGTTTGGGTTTTCTGCTGAGGAACTTGACCCGATAAAAGACGCAAAGCTTGTTAAAGTTATGGCGTATATCCACAAGATGGATACCGCTATTGAACGGGCTAAGGGCCGTGCCTCAAAGGCTCGTGGTGAAAGCGGAGAGCCAATTGCGCCAGTTCGTAAGGTGGTGGGCACCGGCAAACCGAATAATAGTCCGTCACAAAGGTTGCTGAAAAACGATCCCGAAGCTTTTGACAGAGCTTTTCTAAAGTCATTGGGATAACAGGCACATCCTTTCCCCCACCCAATAAGATTTGACAACTGTTTCGGGTGGGGGCTATGATTACGCCGCATATCGGTGAGAAAGGCGTTTCAGGCGGAGCCTCCATATAAGCAGGCCAAACCAGCCGCGCAAGATGAATCCCGGGTAAAAAGCTTTCACAAGGCAGCTATTTCGCGCCTTAACGAGAGTTTGTGACCATTCATTAGGAGATTCATCATGGCGAATACGCTTCTTACTATTGATCAGATCACCCGCATGTCGTTGGTGATTCTGCATCAGAAATCAAATTTTATCGGAAACATCACACGTTCTTATGACGACAGCTTTGCACGCGAAGGCGCCAAAATTGGTAGCACTCTGCGTATTAGGTTGCCGAATGAGTACACGGTTACCACAGGCCCAACCCTGTCGGTGCAAGATCAAACCGAACTTTCAGTCACGCTTTCCGTAGATATTCAAAAGCATGTTGATATGGCGTTTACGTCAGCCGACATGGCTCTCTCTGTTCAAGATTTCACAGAGCGCTTTATTGATCCGTCAATGAGCGTGTTGGCAGCAGCTCTTGAGTCTAATGCCCTTGAAATGACTGAAGAGATTTATCAGACAGTTGATAACCTTGGCACCTCAATAACAATGCGTCAGGTTATGGACGCACGTAGGCTTATGGTTGATGCCTTGTGTCCATTCGATGATCGTTGGAGCGCAGTTGTGCGGCCACAGGATAACGCCGATTTAGTCAATGCTAACAAAGGCTTATTCCAGGCTGCTTCTGAAATCTCGCGGCAGTATAAACAAGGTAAAATGGGCAAAACAGGGGGGTTCACATTCTACGAAAACACTCTGCTCCCCACGCACACCTCGGGAACAACGTCGGCAACTAACGCGATTGTTATTACGACATCGCTCACTGTGTCTTCGACAACCCCGACGGAAGCGTTGGCAACAACAAACAACACGGTAGGCGGCGGCACCTTTGTTGCTGGTGACGTGTTTACCTTGTCTGGCCTTAATCGTTGCCATCCTGAAACCAAAGCCGACACTGGTGAGTTGCAACAGATGGTTGTAACAGCCGATGTGACGGCAACATCAGTTCAGGCAATTTCTTTCTCGCCGCCTCTGTATCTATCGGGTGCGCGCCAGAACGTTATTCCTGGAGCGGTTACAGGCATGAGCCTTG
>VTLG01011618.1_pt1 | contig 16844 bp, 20 predicted proteins | sample 4694571 | NCBI WGS metagenome assembly VTLG01 (sample SAMN12604809, study PRJNA352737) | marine metagenome | biome: ENVO:00000447; feature: ENVO:00000209|ENVO:00000569|ENVO:01000036; material: ENVO:00002151; isolation source: viral sequences binned using virsorter ...
CAGTTAGAAGAACTGCAACCACAATTCGCTCAGACTGTACATTCTGGTCCAGGAACACTTGAGAAGCCTCTTTTATTTAACACACCAGACGCAACTAATTATCTTCGAGATATGCGCGACGTTAGCGGTTTCCCTGTAAATGTAGACCCTGCCGCGAGGATGTCTTTGGACAAAATTACGGAACTTAAACCGCCAAGGCCCGAAAGAATTCATGGACTGGATGGGTTCACATACACCCTTACGCACCCAATACTAAAAGGACAAGATAGAAAAAAAGGCATCCCTATATACGCTGAAAATTTAGATGACGCTCGCAAACAGTTTGCAGTAGAGTTTAACAACCAACAAATAAACCACAACCTCACTAGCCTCACCGAAAGCGGTTTCTTTACGCCGCATCCGTATGCGTACACTAACCCTGCGGAACAGTTTTTAGCACGTGGAGCTTTGCAACAAGCCATAGACTCTGGCGCAGATTTTATGACGTGGCCCATGCGTGGTAAAGAATTCGCTCGAAGAAACCCTGATAACCCAGATGCAGTACGTGGTCAACGAGCTGAATACAATAGACGACTTGTAAACTACTATAACAAGCTCGGTAAACCTTATGGTGTTAAAGTAGGACATGATCGCGTAATTACACAAGATGATCCATCTGTCGCACGTAAGGCGTATGAGTTATTTAAGTCAGAGACTGCCGGAGGACTATCTGATCCGCATTGGAAAGGGCGATATAGAAACATTGGTAAACAGCTTGTAGAAGAATCAGCTTTCTCAGAAACCCAACCCCTTGAGCGTGTTCATAAATTGGACATTAGACCAATGCGGGATATCTTTAAGAAAGGAATACCGCTATCAATAACGGGGGGTGGTGTTTTATCACACCCTGCATTTAACTATGGAGAAGAGCAATGACGGCGACGACAATACAAATTGCAGAAGATGCGCTAGAAAAAATGAATCCTTCTGAAATAGAAGAATATCTACAAGGTGCGGGAAAACCTGCTGGTCTATCTTTTAAAGTAGACGGTGGACAGGTAACGTGGGATGAATCTATAGTTGTGGCAGAGATCCCTGTTATAGAAGCAGAAATTAAAATCACAGAGGATCTTACTCCGAATTTTAATAAAATGACGAAGGAACAAATAGAAAGCTATGTCCGTGATACATTTGACATAGAACTTGATCGTCGTTTAACCAAGGCTAAACTAATAGAACAAGCCGAAGCCGCCGCTAACGGCTAATGCCTGAAATTGACGCCAGTCAGATTTCACCAGCGGCGGTGAAACGAGCACTTGCTAAAAAAGACTTACACGAGTTTATTAAGCAATGTTGGTCTTCTATTGAGCCTGGACGTACGTTTCATGATAACTGGCATATTCAAGCAATTTGTGAGCATTTAACCGCCGTTTTAAATAATGATATTACTCGCCTAATTATTAACATACCGCCGCGTCATATGAAGAGCCTTACGTGTAATGTGGCGTTTCCTACTTGGGCTTGGCTACACAAACCGCACACACAGTTTTTATTTGCTAGCTATGCGGCTTCGTTATCAGTTAGAGATAGTGTTAAGTGCCGTCGATTGATTCAAAGTCCGTGGTACCAGTCTCTTAAACCACCGTTTGAACTTAATGATGACCAAAACCAAAAGCAACGGTTTGAGAATAACCACAACGGTCACAGGTTATCTACCAGTACCACAGGTTCGCTTATTGGTGAAGGTGGCGACATAATCATTATTGACGATCCTCACAATGTACAAGAGGCTGAATCAGACACCACCCGGACTAGTGTTTTAGAATGGTGGGATACTGCCGTACAGTCCCGCTTGAATGACCCAACCACAGGAGCGTTCATTATTATAATGCAGAGACTTCACCAGTTTGACTTAACAGGGCATATACTGTCTAATGCGTTAGCTCCTGATGAATGGACGCATTTGTGTGTTCCCGCAGAATATGAAGAACAACACCCCACTCCGTTCTTTACGAAGTTACCGGAGTCTACAAATAAGGTGGATCCTCGTACAAAAGAAGGTGAGCTATTGTGGCCGGACCGTTTTACACAGAAAGCGTTAGATAATCTCAAACATAGTTTAGGAGCTTATGCTACGGCAGGGCAACTTCAACAAAGACCATCTCCTAAAGGAGGAGGCATACTTCGCAGTGATTGGTGGCGGTTATGGGAAGGTGAACAAATCCCAGAATTTACATATATCCTTCAAAGTTGGGACACCGCGTTTTCTGAAAAACAAACCGCATCCTATTCTGCTTGTACAACGTGGGGTGTGTTCAACTATGGAAGCCGCTATAACATTATGCTGTTACAGCACTGGCGCGGACGTGTTCCATATCCAGATTTACGTCGTAGAGCACGAGAACTTTATAATGAGTGGGCTCCTGACGCTGTTTTAATAGAAAAGAAAGCATCTGGTCAATCTTTAGTGCAAGATTTGCGACAGGGTGGACTACCTATTATCACGTATTCTCCGGATAAAGATAAGGTTTCTAGAGCTCATTCTGCTTCCCCCTTGCTTGAAGGGGGACTTGTGTGGCACCCTGAGCGAAGGTGGGCCTACGATGTTATTGAACATTGCGCCATGTTTCCCGCTGGTAGTGGCAAGGATACCGTTGATACTGTGACTCAGGCTTTAATAAGATTACGTAGTATGTGGTATGCTGAACCTCCTGATGACGATACTGAGTTAGACGATATCCCATTCCGAGAAGACCCTTTTACAGAAAAAGTAGTCCCATTCCGTAGGAGCGCGATATATGGGTAAGACTTTATTTAAATTTTTAAAGTCTATGGATTTAGATCACCTGTTTAAAGGTTGGAAGGGATCTAAGGCGGCAGAGCGTAGAGCCATATCTCGTATCAAAAAAGGTGAGTCACCATATTACGTACTTACTGAGGAAAATAAAATTCCAGTGGACGATAAATCACGACGTATTCGTGCTATGAAGGAAGGGTATGGTGCTCCTAAAGATGAACTTTATCATTCAACTTGGAGAAACTTTGATTATTTCCTTCCAGGTTCTCATTTTGGAACAAAACAAGCGGCCTTGGATAATTACATACCGGGACCAAACGAATATTTATATGTTAGAGATCCTGCAGATCGATCAAGTCGGAACATACATTCAGTTAGGGAAGTTCAAGAACCCGATCATGAAGGTTTAACGATTCCTGTCCTTGTTAATGAAAAAAGACAGGCAGTCAGAACTAGGGATCATTTTGACGAAGTTGGAGAAACTGACCTTTCGGACTACTACCAGTATATTGATCCAGCAATACTAAGATCAAAACTAAATACATTGGTGTATGAAAATACGATGGAAGACCCAGGATCATTGTCCTATATAAACGTGCGTCCAAATGTTCGTAGCCGATTTGCTATGCACAATCCTAACTGGAGACACTTAAAAGATATGCTGGCTGGAACAGGGGCTCTTACTTTGTTGCCCATACCTGGAGAGGATTTTTAATGGCTGAAGTAACAGAACTATTTGAAGACGTACCTATTGAAGAGACAGAGGAAGGGGTTTTTCTCATAGGAGAACCTACAGACGAAATTGAAGAAGCCAGACTTAGAGCTTTTGATGATAATCTAGCTTCTACTTTAGAAAACGATGAGTTAAATAAAATAGCCTCACAAATTCGTGATGAATTTGATGACGATAATTCATCTAGATCAGAATGGTTATCTACCTATGAAGAAGGGCTATCTGCTATAACAGGAGAAGATATTACTGATGATATCACAAGCCGTTCAGATAGAAATTTAACAGAAGTCACACATCCTTTAATTGCGGAGGCGAGCACACAGTTTCAAGCTAGAGCGATTGGAGAACTGTTTCCAGCTTCTGGCCCTGTTGGAGCGCAAGTTATTGGAGAAACTACTGAGGAATTGCAGGATCAAGCTTCTCGTGTCAGTTCTTTTATGAATTATCAACTTACGGAACAGATGGAAGAGTATTTCCCAGACATGGATCAAATGCTGTTTCATTTACCGCAAGTAGGCCACACGTTTAAGAAAAGTTGGTTTGATCCAACCTTAAAAAGAATCACAAGCCGTTTTGTTCGAGCAGAAGATTTTGTAGTTGAAGCTGGGGCTATTGATTTATTTACGGCGGCACGATATAGTCAAATCCTTAGGATCTCTAGACATGACTATGATCGTTACGTTGATCAAGATTATTATTTACCTTTAGCTGGGGAGGGTGATCCCGGAGTCGGTTCTTTAGACCAAGAAATAGAAGGAACTGTACCGTCTACTTTATCTGATAATTCTTATGTAGAACTTATAGAGTGCCACTGTTACTTAACTATAGAAGAAGATGAAGAACGTCCCTACGTTGTGACTATAGATAGTGGTTCGGATAAAGTTGTTTCTATACGACGGAATTGGGATGAAGACTCCACAGATTATAGAAAGCAAGTTTGGTTCACTAGCTATAAGTTTCTCCCTGGAACGGGTTTTTATGGTTTTGGTCTTTATCATATTATTGGTGGATTAAACAAAGCCGCCACTGGAGCATTGCGCTCTTTATTAGATGCCGCCGCTTTCAGCAATATGCAAGGGGGCTTTAAATTACGTGGTCGTGTACGCGGTGGAGAAATAGATATTACTCCAGGAGAATTTGCTGATTTAGATGCGGCGGTAGATGATATCAATAAAGCCATTATGCCGCTACCTTTTAAAGAACCTAGCCAAACAATGATGCAACTGCTTCAGTTCGTTGTAGAGACAGGTAAGCGGTTTGCGAATTCTGCAGATGTAAACATATCGGATGCTAACCAGAATACTCCCGTAGGAACTACGGTAGCCCTATTAGAAGAAAATAGTCGTGTTTTTTCAGCTATTCACAAGCGGTTGCATTATAGCCAACGGCAAGAATTTAAAATCATTGCCAAACTAAATTCCATTTATATGCCGACCCGTTACCCCTTTAAAGTTAAAGGTGGAGATGGATTTATTTTACGTGATGATTTTGATGATAGAATAGATGTAATTCCTGTTTCAGACCCCTCTACATTTTCATCTACACAGCGCATTGCTCAGGCACAGGCCATGTTGCAAATGGCACAGGCCGCACCTCAGTTTCATGATCTACACGCGGCGTTACGTCGTATGTATGAGGCTATAAGAGTACCTAACTATGAAGAAGTTTTAATAGATCCTGCCGCAGTTCAACGATTAGATGCGGTTACTGAAAACGTACATATTATGAATAATCGTCCTATTAAAGCGTTTGAAGATCAGGATCATATATCTCACATACAAGTTTTAGATGACTGGTTTAATCGAATACCAAAAGAAGGTCAACAACTGTATATGCAAACATATGCAAGTCATCGTGCAGAGCATATGGCCTTTTATTATAGAACTATGATACAGGCGAAGATGGGCGCACCGATGCCACCGTTACCTGATTATCATGACCGTTCCAGTCAGCCGCGCAAAATAGATGCTAAAACAGATACTGAGATCACACAAGCGGCGGCTCTTATTGTTAATTCACAGCAACAGCCGCCGATTGGTCCACCCGTACAAGGTGCAGGAGGAGCAGGGCAAGCCGCGCAAGATCCAATGGCGGCGGCTAAGATGTTGGCTGAAGCTGAAGCTATGAGTATTCAAGCTAAAGCGCAAGCAGATATTCAAGCTAAACAAGCTAAAGCACAAAGCGACTTGCAAATTGCTCAGGTTAAAGCACAATTTGAAATGCAACAAAAACAAATGGAAGCTCAGCTTGATATGCAAATTGAAACTATTAAAGTTCAAGCGAGAGCAGAGGAAGCTAGGATGAAAGAAGCTCTAGCCGCCGAAACAGATCGGGAAAAGGCACAGGCTGAGATTCAAATGATGTGGGAAAAAGCTCAAGCTGAGATTCAGATAGCGCAGGAAAAAGCTCAAGCCCAGCTACAAGCTAAAAACTTAGAACTTCAAGCTAAACTGGCGTTAGAGATGGAAAAGGCAGAACGTCAAGCTCAGTTAGAAGAAGTAAAAACAGAAGCTCAACTACAGTTAGATTTAGTAAAGGCGGCAAATGAACAGCCCTCATCCACTGACTAATTTTTCTACAGGGTACCGTATGATACCGGACAGCCCTACGTTTGAGCGTGAACGAGTTCCTCAAGATCTTGAGAACTATAAGCAGGATATGAATCAAGCAGTAAGTCGGGGTGTTTTAGCGGCTATACCAGATTCTGATTATACTATTTTACCGAAATTAGTTCCGTATCAAGTTCCGGCCGGAACACAAGTACGAATGCAAGGTGATCCTTGGGTAAACCCTAATTATAGACCACCGAATACACTTAAACCTGTAAAGCCCACTTATCAAGATTGGCTAACTGATAAGTATGCAAACTTGTTCAGTACATTAGGAAGTTCTGACAGACGGGCTAGGCAGTTAGCTAATCGTATGGTAATAAATAATCCTCTAACACAATCGATATCTGATTTTGCGGCACGTCCTTGGGAGGGTACTAAAGAAGCTGTTCGTATGGCTTTTCCACTTACTTCTAGAGCTTATGATCGTGACCCCTATAGTCCGTTGGGATTAGTTTCTGGAGCAGTAGGAGACGCTGGACTCATAGCATCAGGGCTTCGCTTTGCGTCTCCTATGATGACAGAAGGGGCTAGACTACTCAAAAAAGCGGCTCCTGGAGCGTTAGCTATGGTTCCTGGATTAACCGCTAATCCTAGTGAAGCGCAGGGTTCCGCACCTATACTAGTTCATAGATTAGCGAGAGCTGTTCAAGCAGGGAAACCTAGACAGTTAGGTATCATGCAGACAGCGCATATTAAAAATCAGTACGCACCTAAAAGTTATGAAATGGATAGGGCTGTTCAGCAGTATACGAGAACTCAAGATTCAGCAGTTAAAGAAATTCGTAGATTAGGACTACCTGAAAATGTGCGGGAACACGCTATAGATTTAATATATGAAGGTACTCCAGGAGAACAGTTGGTACTTCAGTTAAAACAGTATTTAAAAGACGTGGCTATGGGCAATGCAGAGTTGATGTGGTAAAGGTTAAGTATGGCGGCTAATTACAATGAATTTTTAGGAGACTATACAGGGTACGGGCGAAGAGGTATGACTGCTGGACAGCATACTTTTTTTAACAATAGCCCAATGACTGCTATTAGTACCATTGACCCTTCTTTAAATTCACCTACTCAGTATGCGTATGCTCCGGCCAATTTAGATAAGCCAATGGTTACTAAACCTTTGCGTCCTGGAGAAGGTGATCCGGGAACTTCTACTCCTCCTGGTTTAGATTTAACTGCTCCTGGACTAACTCCAGATGCGGCTATAAACGCGGTGCGAGGTGCCGCTAGAGGCGCAGATTTTGGAACTCTTATGACGAGTGCGCTTGGAAATATGGTAGCTCCAGGATTAGGCACACTCGCAAGTGGCGCACTTTCTGGAGAACTGGGGAAAGGTTTAGAAACGCATCGTGGAACACTAGCTCACTTAGGTTACACGGATCCAGCGTTAACTCAATCTAAAGCAAGTTACATGACTAATTATCCTAGCTTGTATACTGTTGCTGAACATCTTAGTAAAGTGACAGAACCCATAACCCGACAAGTTAATAAAGTTGTAGATCCCTTAGTTACATTTTTTGATAAAGATGGAAAAAATCTTACTAAACAAGCTCCTAGAACAACGCCCCTTAGAAGACCACCTTCTATACCAGTTGTTGTTAAAAAACCTGTTCCTATGCTACCAGCAAGACGTTTTGATATAATGAGGCATATACCAGCAAGACGACAGGATCCACCATTAACGGTATTTTCTAGACTCGGTCCTCAACCTCCTCAAACTCCAGCACTTCCAGTATCTCCAGAACCTGGAGTAACGCCTGTAGCTCCGGATACACGAATTAATCCATTCCGGCCAGAAAAACCTCTGGATAGAGGTGATGCAATGGGTGGTGCTGGTTTAGGAAACATGGGTGGTGAAATGGGAATGTATACCTGATGTCTGCTAGAAGTGTAACCGCCGCTGAGATACGTGCCGCAAAAAAGTTTTTAAACAGGCGAAAAATTAAGGATAAGCAGATGTCTCCACGGCTTTTTGCTAAAGCCGCAAAAGCCCTTGACAAAGGATTTAAAGAAACATTGCAAATAATAGCTAGCCAGCAAACGAGCGGTCAAGTATGAGTATGGGACGCAGTTCGTTTGCTAAAACGACAACCTCTGGTAATAAAAGGAGACGCAAAATGGCAAAACGGATAGGATGCCAAAAGAAAGGCACCAAAAAGAATTCGCCATATTCGAGTGCTTCTAAAAAGAAGTAACCGTGTATGCAAACTGGGGATTTTATTAGGAAAGTACAGCAGGGCTTTCTAAACGAAGCAGATAAACTAGCGTTAGAGCTGGCTGAGGGTCATTGCTCAACCTTCGAGGCTTATAAGTTTATCTGTGGGGAAGTATCCGGTCTACGTAAGGCTAGTGATATATTAACCGAGCATTTGAAACAGCTACATGAGGAGGACGATGATGGCTGATAAGTTACCGCAACCGAAAGGTTGGAAGATCCTGGTAGAAAAAATAAAGCCCAAGGAAAAAACTGAGGGCGGTATTCTTTTACCAGACCAAGCTATAGAAGCAGAAAGCTATCTTAGCATTTGTGCTAAAGTGGTTCGTATAGGTCCGCTTTGCTGGCGTGACAGAGAAACTGGTGAGCGTTGGCGATGTGATAATTGGGCAGAACCAGGAGATTGGGTTATCATTCCTAAGTTTACTCAATTTAAAATGGATATTGAAGGCAAAGAGTATAGATTCGTTAATGACGATGAAATCATTGCCGTCATTGAAGATCCAACTGCAATCAAGGTTTATACCTAACGTAACGCGACGTAATCGCGCTAGGAGAATATTATGGCCGAAGAAAAGAAAGATCAAGAATCTTGGGAAGAAGTTCCTATAGAGCAGAAAGATCATGTACCTCTTGATGACGAATTAGCATCTATCGTTGATGTGATAGATGAGCCGGATGAAGCTAAAGCTCAATCTGAAAATTCTGAGGAGCCAAAAGAGGAATCAGAGGAATCTGCTCCTAGGTATCAACGACGTATTAACAAGCTGACTGCAAAGCATAGAGACGAAGAACGTGCGCGACAACAAGTAGAATCTGAAAACGCACAACTACGGCAACGTCTTGATAGATTAGAGCAAGGTGTTAATCAGCAACAAGTTGATAATTTTAAGTCAGAATATGATAGTGTTAAAACGGCATTATTTGAAGCGGCTGAAGCTGGCGACACAGCGAAACAGGTTGAACTCACAGAACAACTGGCCGATATGCGAGCCGCCGCCCGAGTAGCGGATCAGCAAGCATTGGTTAATCAACAAATGGCTCAACAACGTCCAGCTCAACAATCACCACAGCAACAACAGCCACCACAACTAGCTATGAAATGGTGGAACGAAAACCGATGGTTTAATAGTCCGGGCAATGAGACAGCGTCGGCTACTGCTAGAGAAATTGATGCCCAACTAGATGGGGAAGGTTGGGATAAGGAATCTCCTGACTATTATGCCGAATTAGATAGTCGTTTACAAAAAAGACACCCTGAGCTATATTCAAAACCTACGAAGGCCAAGCCACCTATTGCTCCGACTAAGGGCAGTAGTGGTGGAAGCCAAAGTAAGCAATCAAAAGATGGTCGCTTACAATTTACGAGAGAACAGCTCAATATGGCAAAGTCTTTAGGAATAACAACAGAGCAGGGCTTAAAAGCCTATGCCGCTGAACTCCAGAAACAAGGACAAGTATAATGGCTCGTGCATCTCGTAATTCACAAAATACCCACCCCACTCGCGAGGAAGATACTCGCGCCGAAGTGTGGACACCACCAGCGGTTCTTGATGCTCCCCCTGCTAGGGAGGGCATGAGGCAACGATGGGTTGCAACCTCGATTCTGGGGGAGCCTGTTCCACATCATACGACTAGACGTTTTCGAGAAGGTTGGACTCCTCGTCCAAGTGACACCGTTCCTGAAGATTTTCCAGTGCCAACCATAGCACATGGAGAGCATGAAGGATGTATAGGTGTTGAAGGCATGATTCTATGCGAAATGCCTGAAGAACGTGTGGAAGCACGTAAGCGTTACTTCAAGCAAAAAACGGGGGATCTAAATACCTATGTCGAAAATCAACTAAATAAGGTGGAAAGGTCCGGGGGTGTTGCTATCGATAGAGATATGCAAAGCTCCTATAGTCGCGGTCCAGGAAGGGTCGCGAGTGATTAACCTTTGGAATAGAGGAACCGACTGATGGCAAATGCTGATGTCCCTCGTGGTTTCTGGCCAATTCGGCACCTGACGGGTGGCACTATTCGTACCAACGAATATGCTATCGCGACAGGCTATGGTACCAACATCTTTAAAGGTGACGTGGTAAAACTCGTTGCTGGTGGTGGTATCGAGCTTGCGGCGGCAGGAAACCGCTTTGTTGGAGTCTTCAACGGTGTAAGTTATAAAAACGCCGCTGGAGAAATGGTTTTTAGTCAATACTGGCCAGCTTCGACAACTGCTACTGAGATTAAAGCACAAGTATACGATGACCCTAATATCGTATTTGGTGTTCAATCTGCTGGTAGTACAGTTGAAGCTGATATTGGCAATCTTGGTGATCATGTGGCAGGGACAGGTAGTACAACTACTGGTACTTCTGCACATGAGCTTAATGGTTCTACAGGGACAGGTGTCGCTGGTTTTCGTGTGTTGGGTAAAGTTGATTCACCCGATAACGCATACGGTACCAATGTCAACCTTGAAGTACAACCTGCGGAACATGAGTATAATCAGCACATTGATTGGGCTGATGGTACTCCAGGCGTATAAAGGAGCATTGACAAATGGCTATGAATCGCGCCTCATTTGCGAAACAGCTTGAGCCGGGACTTAATGCACTTTTCGGCTTGGAATATTCGCAGTATCCACAGCAGTGGCGAGAAGTGTTTGAACAAAACACTTCAGAAAAAGCCTTTGAGGAAGACGTCCTTATGGAAGGTTTTGGGGCCGCCGTTGTAAAACCAGAAGGTGGTTCAATCTCGTACGACACGGCGTCCGAACAGTATACCGCTCGTTACGACCACGAGACTATCGCTTTGGCATTTTCCATTACGGAAGAAGCTGAAGAAGATAATCTTTATGGTTCGCTTGCCCGTAGGTATACGAGGGCGTTGGCTCGTTCTATGGTTCACACCAAAGAAATTAAGGGTGCTAACATCCTTAATAACGGGTTTGACTCCAGCTATACTGGTGGAGACGGTAAAGAACTTCTTGCAACGGATCACCCAACTAATGCTGGAAACCAGTCAAATGAGCTGGCTACAGCGGCAGATTTTAGTGAAACGTCGCTAGAGCAAATTCTCATCAATATTTCAAACATGGATGACGATCGGGGTATCCCAATAGCGGCTACCGGACAGATGCTTGTTATTCCTACTGCTTTGGCTTTTGATGCAGAGCGAGTTCTCAACTCAACGCTACGTTCAGGTACGGGCGATAATGATATAAATGCTAACCGGAGTATGGGATTGCTTCCGGGTGGTGTTCATGTCATGCAACGTCTTACTGATACGGATGCTTGGTTCGTTAAGACTGATGTTCCAGATGGTCTTAAAATGTTCCAACGCCGTGCGATGAGAAGAGGTATGGAGGGAGACTTTGAAACCGGGAACATCCGGTATAAAACCTCGGAACGGTACAGCTTCGGTTGGACTGATTGGCGAGGTATTTACGGAAGTCCCGGCGCATAGTCCTCCCCCTGCTGACAGCGTCGGACCAGTCCCTACCTTTTGATCCCCAGTCATTAGGTAGGGGCTACCCTCGCAACTTTGGATGAGGCTTCGGCCTTGGTTTCTTAAAGGAGACTGTTCAAATGGGTACTACACATTTTTCTGGCATTACTAACGCATCCCGTAGCAGTACACTAAATGCTATGGGTCAACTTGATCCTACTAAGTATCTTACTTTTTGGGATGATTTTATTCATGAGCCACTTTCTACTGAGTGGACTATAACAGCTACTTCGGCTGGTTCTGGTACTTCAGCTATTAGTACACCCGACCTTGATGGCGGTTGCGCTCGTATTACTACAGCGGCTAATGAAGATGACGGGTTATTTGCTCAAACCATTGGTGAGGTTTTCTTACTTAATAGTAGTAAAAAAACTTGGATCAAAACACGGTTTCAAGTAGGCGATGCAACTCAGTCTGATCTTATTATTGGTTTGCATTCTACGGATACTACTCCACAAGATGCTACGATGCGGTTTTTGTTTGAGTCAGTAGATGGCTCTGCGGCACTGTATTTCAATAACGATAACAATAGTGCTGATAATGATAGCTCCACAGTAGCTACTTTAGAAGACGATACTTTTGTTACTGTGGGTGCGTATTATGACGGGGATGGTAACATTAAGTTATATCTCAATGACTCGCACGTTACTACAATGACCAGCCAAACTCCTCCGGCGGCTGAAATGGCTGTAGGATTTGGTTATCTTAACGGTGCGGCAGGAGCTGAGACTACAGATATTGACTATATCTTTGTAGCCAAAGAACGGTAAACTTTTTACGGGAGGGGAGAGCTGTCTCTCCCTTACCCTAAAGGAGGAATACAATGGCAGATATAGTTACTTCTACAACCATTGCAGACGGGGAACGTGAAGCGGTTATGCGCTTTACCTACCAATACGTTGACGGTGATAACGAAGACGCGGTCACTAAAGTTGATGTTTCAAATTTAGCGGCTAGTTCTAACGGTGACACTTGTTCCGCTGTTCGTATACAAGAAATGTGGTATTCAACCGTAGGGATGGCTGTTTTGATAGAGTCTGACGCTACCGCAGATACTGTTTTATTACCAGTAGCTTCTGATCGTATAGGTAGTATCGATATGTCTAGTTTTGGTGGTATAACTTCAAAATTAGGAAGCGGTGCCAACGGAGATATATTGTTCACTACCACAGGAGCTGGAGCTGTAGGGGATGCCTACAATATCGTTTTAAGGATGGCTAAAGATTACTAAATGGCAACAAGTGGTACATTCACGTTCAGGCTAACCGTAGATGACATGGTCACGGAGGCCTATGAACGGTGTGGTTATAAGGCTTCCCAGTTAACTCAGTATGACGCAGAGAGTGCGCGGCGAAGTCTAAACTTACTGTTCACTGATTGGACTGTTCGTGGAATTAACTATTGGACTTTAGATCAAGATTCTATTACTCTAACGGCTGGTACAAGTTCTTATTCATTAGATGCTGGTGTGTTGGATATTTATAGTATGGTTATTAGAAGAGATAATACCGATACTGTTATGCAACGAATTGGTATTAGTGACTATAACGAACTACCCAATAAAACTCAACAAGGTAAGCCTTCTAGCTGGATGCTAGATAGACAATACACCCCCACTATATATATTTGGCAAACTCCTGAGAATTCTACAGATACACTTGTTTACTGGCAAATGAAACAAATTGAAGATGTGACTTTATCTAATCAGGATGCTGATGTCCCATATAGATGGACAGAAGCATTATGCTCAGGGCTGGCGGCTAAACTAGCCGTAAAAAAGAGGCCAGAACTTTTAACAGTTCTTGCCCCTTTAGCAGACAAAGCATTTGAAAACGCTTCAACTGATGAGCGAGAAAGGGCATCTTTAAGGATAAATCCGGCGTGATATGGCGATTCGAACAAAACGACGGTATAGTCGAGGAAAATATGCTAAAGCCATTGATGATCGTACAGGCTTTAAGGTTAAATATACTGATCTTCGTAAAGAATGGACTGGAAATCTTGTTCATAAAAATGAGTGGGAACCAAAGCACCCACAACTTGAACCACGGTCAGCGGTTGACGCAGAAGCTCTTAGGGATTCTAGGCCAGAGGGGAATGTGGATGTTACCCACGTTCGGGGCCACGGCTCTATGCGAGGTGTTTCTACAAAATCTATTGTCGGTAATCAATACGATCAAGGGGTTCCTTGCATTCCTATTGGCATTATTCCAAATGGTATTGCTTCTACCCATACGGTCGGTACGCTTACGCCGACTGCGGCGGCGACACCTAGTGGAATTAGTAGTTCTGTTTCCTTTGGAACGATTGCTTATGCGACAGGAGTCGCAAGTATCGTTTGTACCGTATCTATTGGCACAGAAACTGTTACAGCGGATTGTGCAGTATCTCCCATCTCTAGTCCAGCCATTGTATCAGTTACAGCGGTCGGTAACGAAACACCTACTGCTGTTGATCTACCCACAGGTATTGCCTCAACCGTTAGTATTGGAACCGTTGAGATTAACGCATGGGGCGTGGGTACTTGGGGAAGCGGAACGTGGGGTAATTAAATGAGTACGTATGCTAGTTTAACCCAAGATATCCAAGATTTTGCTGAAAATGATGATAGTGAATTCACAGGAGAAATAGATGGGTTCATATTAAGAGCAGAAGAAAAACTTTTTAGAGAAGCCGCTTTTTTGCCAGTATTTAGAGCAGAAAATACAGGTACTTTATCTGCCTCTACAGCTACGCTAACAATGCCCTCTGGTAAACGTACTATTCGTTCTTTTTCTATAACCGTTTCTAGTTCTGAAGTTTTTTTACAGCAAAGAACAGATACTTACTTACAAGATATGTATCCTAATTCATCAACAACGGGTCAACCTAAATACTACGCAGAAAAAGATGCCTCGACGTTGTTGCTCGGGCCTACTCCAAATAGTAACTATGCTTATACGATTAGAGCTCGAGAACTCCCTACTGGATTAAGTAGTGGAAATACGACAACATGGCTGTCCAACAACGTAGAAGATGTGCTACTATATGCTTGTATGATAGAAGCGAACTTATTTTTAAAACACCCTGATGCGGTAGCTGGTTGGACAGCTCAGTATGCTCAGGGTTTACAAAGCCTTCAAGGAGAGATGGGTCTCAATATAGGACATGAAAATTCGATAGGAGCTTAACATCATGGCAATTACCCAAGCATTATGTACATCTTTTAAGGCTGAGATGTTAGACGAACAGCACGATATTGAAGCCGATACTTTTAAAATTGCATTGTATACAAGTAGCGCGAGTTTGGGGGCTGGGACTACAGCTTATACTGATGCTTCAAATCCTAGCAACCAAGTAGCCAATGGAAGTGGATACTCCTCAGGAGGAGCAACATTATCCAGTGCAGATGTACATACAGACGGCACAACGGTTATCATAGATTTTGCAGATCCGAGCTGGACAAGTGCCAGTTTTACAGCGGCAGGAGCATTGATTTATAATTCTAGTAACAGTAACAAAGCGGTTGCAGTTCTTAGTTTCGGAGGTAACTTCACTGTTACTTCTGGCACATTTACTATTGTGTTTCCAGCGAAAGACGCTAGTAACGGGTTAATACGATTCGCGTAAGGAGTTTCATAAATGGCTTCATCAGCATCTGATCTTTTAAAGTTTGAGAAACAGACTACTGGCGAAAATTCTGGTACTTGGGGAACAAAAGCTAATACGGCAATGTCCCGTCTTGAAGAAGCTATTGCTGGAATGACGACAATTACGGTTACTGGTTCAAATTATACCCTTGACGATACACAGTATTCTGAAAATAGTTCTACAACTTCTGAATCTCATTTACATATCATAAAAACATCTGGCACTCTCACAGGAAACAGAGATGTTATCGTTCCGGCAAGAACTAAAACATACTTAATTTGGAACACTAACGGTGGAGCCTATACACTCACGGTTAAGACTGCTAGCGGTAGTGGCGTAATTATCCCGCAGGGAGGCGTTCAGTATGTTTATTGTGACGGCACTAATGTAGAAGCGGCTTCGCTAGGTATTAGTAATGACGGCACCAAGTTATTAGATACTAATGGTAATGAACTAATAACCCTTACTACAGTAGCTTCGGCGGTTAACGAGTTTACTATATCTAACGCCGCCACGAGTAATGGTCCTCAACTTGAGGCTACTGGTGGCGACAGTAATATAGATATAGAACTTATCCCTAAAGGTACGGGTACCGTTAAATCAGGTTCGGTACCTGTCGTTATAGCTGGTGTGCATTCAATACCTATTCCGGCTACGGGAATGTATACCACATCAACAAACGGAGCCGCCGCTGGTAGCGCAGAGACAAGCTCTAATGCTGTAATGATTAAAACTTTTGACTTTGATGCCAGTACAGATGAGTATGTTCAATTTCAGGTACCTATGCCCAAATCTTGGAATGAGGGTACAGTAACAGCTAAGTTTTATTGGAGTCACGCCGCGACCAGTTCAAACTTTGGTGTGACTTGGGGTATTCAAGGTGTGGCGTTTGGAAATGACGATGCTTTAGACGCCGCGTTTGGGACAGGTGTGGTCGTAGATGACACGGGAGGCACTACAAATGATCTTTATGTTACTGCCGCAACGAGCGCGGTGACAGTGGCGGGAAGTGCCGCCGCTGAAGACTTGGTTATATTCAGAGTCTATAGAGATGTTAGCGATAGTAATGATGATATGGCTATAGACGCACGACTTCACGGTGTTAAATTAGATATAACAACCGATGCAGGGACAGATGCCTAATGCTTATCGTACCAGCTTCTATTGGGTTATTTGGTGACACTACCGCTGGAGACTCAACAGGATACCAGCCAGCAGGAGCTTTGTATCTTGATACGTCCGATTCCCTTACACGAACTAATTCTAGTGCGTCAGACAATACGAAAAAAGTTACAGTCAGCCTTTGGGTAAAAATGCTCTCGCACACAACGGCGGCATCCATCATTCGTTTAAACTCGCCAGATTTTGACCGACTAAACATGG
>VTLG01013379.1_pt1 | contig 16844 bp, 26 predicted proteins | sample 4694571 | NCBI WGS metagenome assembly VTLG01 (sample SAMN12604809, study PRJNA352737) | marine metagenome | biome: ENVO:00000447; feature: ENVO:00000209|ENVO:00000569|ENVO:01000036; material: ENVO:00002151; isolation source: viral sequences binned using virsorter ...
TTGTGTTGTTATAAAAGGATTTAAAGGTAATAAAACAGGAACCGCGGGTGCTACTCTTGAAGGTCTAGGATTACGAAGAGCAATAGGATCATTTCCAATATGGAAAGGACCTAGTTGCGGTTGTTTTGGTTCATATTCTGATTTATGTACAATAAAACCATTCCATTCTTTTCGCATTTCCAAATAGGGAAATGCTACTCCACTGCGGTCTGAAATTCTAAGCGCATGTTTTCCTTTTGCAAATGCCATTATCTAATTGCCTTTTCTATAGATCCACCTTTAGATTTCATATCTATTCCTAATTCTTTAAAAATATCATTAATAGCAATATCCAAAGCATCCATATCACCTGTTTCTTTTGCATCATAATATGCTTGAAATAATTGTGCTGCCCTATCCGTTCTAGCCATTAAAATCCTCCAAGATATCCTTGTGCAGGAACAAGATGAATACTAGCCCTGGTTGCATCTTCTGCTGCAGCTCTAGCAAATTCTTCTTCATACACTTGTTTTAATAATTGTATACGATCAGGAGCTCTTTTCATAGCTATATAGTAAGCTAGTCCTGCGCACATACACGGAATAAATCTAAAAGGTAAATCCACATCATTTGTATAAGTGCCTGCATCTTCAATTCGACGCAATGCATAATATTTAAAAGTATAAGTTTTTGTATCATCAGGAGAAGTATAAACATACAAAGTTGGAGTTAATGTACGTTCAAAATACCATTCTGATGGTTGTCCTGTTTCTGTTTTTTTAGGTAAATCTAAATAAGCCATTCGGCTAATTCTATCTACCGCATAATCATTAGTTCCATTGTTAACTACAGCAGATAAAACATCTATAATTCCTCTCTCCTCTGGAGAAGAAAAACTATAACTAGGTTGACTTCCTACTAATGTTTTAGAACCTTGTGTAATTTTCCATAGGTTTAAACCACGGTTCGCCCATTCTGAAAACATAATGTCTAAAGAACGGCGAGCCGTGTCTAAATCATATCCTTTACGGGTTTGTAACCCACAGCGCTCAAACGCCTCTTCAATTATCTCATCAATTTTGAGATTAAACTCAGTAGTCCCTGAAGTTGGCATATCATCCTCGTTTTCTTCTCATCTTAGCAAAAGTTTCTGCTAGACGTGCTCGTTGACCAAGCTTACCGCCTTTTTTAGCAGCTTTAGCTAATTTTTTAGCCGGTATCTTTTTTCCTTTTTTGACACCGAGAGAACGACGAAGAGCTCCTGGTTTCTTAACCGCTTTTTGTATCCACTTTTTATCTGCCACCGGTTTTTCCGTTTACCCCATTAAAAACTTCAGATGGTTGTTGACCCATCATCAATCTTTTTTTCATTGGGACATGACCTTGAGGTTGTGTAGTGGGTTTTCCCATTTTCACTCCTCTTGGGCCTACAGACTCACCATAAGACTTTACAGTCTTAGAAGCTTCGACAGCAGATCTAGTTTGTGCAGTTGAATCATAATAACTTGGCATTCATACCTCCTATGTAGTGTAGAAGACTACGCATCCCGCTGTTTCTGCATCAGCGTCAACGCACAGTCCAGTTTTAAATAATACTCCCATCTCAGGAATATATGTGTTGGCATTTGCTCCACCAGGAATAACAAGATCCATAATTTTATTTCCACCGGCAATATCACCTGTAGCGGCACAATCATGAAAAGCAATGGTCGTGGAATCGGTTGGTAACGCTGCTGCGTCATAACCTTTTAAAAAACCACGTTTGTTACTAATTAAAGTTTCGTTGTTACCTGCCGTAGCATTTTTAGCAAAAACTGGAGTTGTCATTAATAGTCAGTCTCCCTATCAAGTGCCGCCATGAAGTAATCAATAGTAGTTACTTTTGTTCCACTTGCATCACCAGATAAAGACATGCACATAAGTTTCATATTAGCTGTCGGTATTGATGTGTTAGAAGCTCCAACTTTTTGTCTATTAATAAACCATTCTATTTCATCACTAGCTGTTGCTGCTCCTTTAGTCATAATAAATCCTAAAGTAACAAATGTATCATCAGCTAAAGTAGATAGAGTTGTATTATCAAAAGTTATAACGCTAGCGCTATCTGCTTTTTCAGTTACTCCTTGAATATAACCGTTTCCATCAGTTAATAGAAAACCAGCAATATTAGATGAAGATAAAGCATTTTCAGGATTAGTAGCAAAAGTTTCAGTAAACCCTACTAATAAATCCATTTGATCAGCGTCAGAAACTTTTACTCTTCCTTCCCACCATAATTTATTTCCAGCAGTTGAAGGTAGAGCAAAGCACTCTTGTTTTGCTTGAATAGAAGCGCCATCATTCTCAGTTGTTGCTGTTGAAGTTAAAGTTGCATGTCCATTAGTTGCATCTGCAACGATTGCCACAGCTGCACCTGAATCTTTTACAATAGTCCAGTTGTGTGTTTCATCAACGGCTCCATCTTCGAAGTCGTCCATCCATTTTGCTTGATCAGGCCAATGTGATACATTCAAATTTTCAAATTGTTTTTGTCCAGCTGAATATAAAATTGGGCCCTTAAAATGTGTAGCCATAATTAAATCTCCTTTGGTCGTATAGACCATTTCGTTACGTAGTCTCTATACCGTCTGCCTAGCCAGTCTACATAACTAAATTAATACTAGGTGTAACTTATTGTTTAAAACAAAAAGGGCGCTTTGTAAAGCGCCCTTTAAGCAGTTAATTAAGTTAAAAACTTAACCTCCTTGTGTACCATAAATTCCACGAGGGTCAGACCAGCCAAAGCTGTATCTTTCTCTCGCTTTATATCTAACGTTTCCAGTATCGAAGTCACCTTCCATAGAGGTTGCGATAGGGGCTCTCACAAACATTTTAAGTCCGTTTGGAACGTCAGTTAATAGCCACCATGCATCTGTGTCAGTTAAGTAGTGATTAACTACATAACCTTCTGGGATCATACCCATATTTTTCATTGCATTGATGTTATTATCTGCGCTGTTGCTTTGTAAAGGAGAGTTTAGAACTCTGTCTGCAATAAATTGCGTATTGACAGGAATTACTAATTTTCTTCCTTTAGCAGCTACTTTTAAACCTCTTTCATCAATAAACCCTGCGATATCAATTAATCCAGTTTCTAAAGATGATTCATTTAGGTCAGCGTCAGTAGTTGGTCTATTTGCAAAAACACCACCTTGCGTAGTAGCATGGTTTGTTGTGCAAAGCATAGATCCGTCACCACCAAGGTAACTAGCACTAAATGAGTTGTTTAAAGTCGCTGCAGCTTTCACTTGTTTTGTGTTAGCCATTGAGCGAGCTAAAGCTCTTGTATAACGAGCTGAAAGCCTATCATACAAGTTGTCTTCGATTGCTTCTTCAGTGATTGCGAATGCCAAAGCAACAGTTTCGTTGGTATAGCGGGAAGTAAAAGCTTCCTGTGCTTGATCATAAGCGATCGAGCTACCTTCAGGTTTTACACCTGCACTACCAAATCCAACTAACATTACTTCTTCTTCGAATGCACGATCAGATGATTCAATCGAATAAAGTTCTTCATGCTCACGGTCATAGCGTTCGTACTCCAGGCCAAATAGGGCATTCAAACCTGGCTCTAACTCTTTGACCAGTTGCGATCTTGATATAGCCATTTTTTATTCTCCTATATTCCTGTTAAGGTTGTGTACGCATGTTCGTTGATTCTTACAACAAAGTTTACGTTGTTAGACGATATATCATTGTTGTCGACATCAGCGGTTACATCCACAATTCTTAACTGTTCAGCAGTAGCTGCCGCGTTTGGCGCGTCAATTTTGCATGAACTTAGTCCTGAAGTCGAGTTTCCGTTTGCATTTCCAGCTGCATTAGCGTTTGCTCCTATAACGGCTTGACCAGTTGTTCCAGCCACTGATTGACATTCAAACAAAGTATTAGGATCGTCATAGACTTTCACTTCTACATCTGTTTCGTTGTATGTCTCAGTTGAAGCAGGCCAGTATCTTGCGAATTTTGGACTGCCTTCTGAATCAGTGTAATAAAATCCACCACAAACACCTAGGATATTAGCACTCGTATTATCGGTTGCCGTTGTAATAAATCCATTAGCTTGTAAAACCACAAGACTGCCTGTGTAGATTGCTGAACCAGCGTCGGTTGCCATTTTATAGGTGCTAAAGCCTGAGCTGTTGTAACTTGCACCAAGCGTTTTCGCTGGGCGAAGTCCAAAAGCGGCATCTATATTAGCCATAATATACTCCTAAAAATGATTCGAGTTCTTTAGTTTCCAGACTCATTCTTTCCTCTAGATCCCCCGAAAGTTACACGACTTTGCCTTTCCTTATGGATAGGCATGCTTTTATGCTCTTCTTTGAATAGATCTCTATCCACAGATTCCATTTGATCTGTTGTTTGTCTTGAAAAATATTTATTTCTCGACTCAACAACTTCAAGTGGAACACGAGCAAGCAATAAGCCACCAATTCCAATAACACCTGCATGTTTCCCATCTTCTTGAGTTGGGAGGTCCCAGTCTGGATATTCGTCTGCTCTAACAAGTTCATAACCTTGTCTGAGCCTACTGATAATATTTTGATTATCTTCGTATCCCCTGGCACTTGCCCTTAACCAACGGTGTTTATATCCGTCGGGCGCAGGAGGTGCCTCCAAATTATTCGGTGGTCTCCATTCTGTCGCTCGAATTGATTTCTCACGCAGATTGGCATTGCGGGGAGTTTTGTCAACAACAATATCTTCTTCTATCTCTATATCTGCTAAAGTTGACTTAGCAGGAGATTTTTTATTTATATTTTTTGTCATAGCCTACTCCTTCACGTATTTGGCATATTCTTGTAAAGACACTCCAAGTTTTTTCGCAATAGCGACTTGGCTTGGTGATAACTTCACGGTTTTGCGTCCAGATTTGCTTGATGTTCGGGATGCAGATGCAACAGCCTGGACGGGTCTGTCACTACTGGTAGTATTATCCCCAAATTTATGGGGAAACTCTTTTTTAATTCGATTATCAATCTCACTATAGTACTCATCTGAGTTCGGGTCAAATCCTTCTTGCTCTGTCAGCTTCTTATGTAATGAATAAGCAGTGTATGTCATAGCATCATCTTTTCCAAACCACGGGTTTCTTTGAGCCCATGCTTGAGCTTTTGGGTCTGGAGGAGCAGCTGTAGGTTGTTGTATTGGAGCTGCTGTTTGAGGATTAACCGGAACTTCTTTTTGTTGTTTCTCTATCTTAGTTTGTTGAGCCTCTAAACTTTTTATTCTATTTTGATCAGCCGCTAATTGCGCTAATACAGTTTGAGCTTCTGTTTGTTTTTCAGAATCTCCTGCATCAATAGCTAATTTTAAATGATTTTTTGCCGTAGCAATTTGAGATTCAACACGACTTTTAAATTCATTTACATAACCTTGATCAAGTTGTTGAACCTTATCTTCATTGGCTTTTAATTTTTGTTGAACAGATTTGGCATAATCAGTAGCTGCTTTTTCTCGTCTTTCAGCTTCTCGAACTTTCCATGTTAGACGATCAATTCTTTTTTGAACACCATCACTAACAGTATCTAATTCATCTTTAGGTTGTTGAGTTGTTTTAACTTCTTCTACCGTAGTATCTTCTTGGACTTCCACTTTGTCTTCTTCTTCTTGTTTATCTTCAACAGCAACATTAACGGAAGGACCTGATGTATCAATATCTACAATAGGCTTACCCACGTTGTTGTTGATGGATTGTTGCGCTTCTGGCATAGTTATACTCCTCTATGATTATGAGTGCAGAGATGCATTTACCACATCATCTGGACTGTCAACGACACCGAGTATTTCATCATCATTTAAGATACGAAGTTCCCCGCCGTCAATTTTTAATCTTGAACCAGCATATCTGGCAAAGATTACCCAATCTTTTTCCTTACACCAAGGACCAGTTGGGAATTTATTCTTATCTCCATAAGCCATGGGTCCTAACTTTAGAACAAGTCCTACATTAGTTGTCCATTGTTGCTCTTGAATAAGTGTGTCGGATAGTATCACACCTCCTTTGGTTTTTTCAACCCCTTTATGAGGTAAAATGACCATTCTCCATCCTGTTGGATTAGGAATCTTAGCCATTTCAGCTTTTTCTTTTTTCTTTTCACGTGCAATAGCTGCGTGTTTAGGTAATATTAATTTACTCACTGTCTTCCTCTCTTTTCATAATATCTCTAATGTCCTGCTCCAAACCATTTAAAGAATGAAGCTGTCCTACCATATACTTGTATTTTGCAAAATCTTCAACCCCTTGCATAGTAACTTCTGTAATTTGTTCTTTCTTTTGTCTAATAGCTCTGTAAATTAATTCAGCTAAATGTAGTCCATCCATTATTTTTTTCTCTTTCTAATCCGCAAGCCTAAACGAATACGACGTCTATTTCTTCTTTTTTTGGATCCAATTTTTCGGCGTCCCCTGTGTTTTTTAGGATAACCCATTAACTAGAAGCAACGAAGACCTCCACATCAATAGCGTTAGAAGCATTTGCAGTATTTGCGGTTATAGTTGTTACATCAGCTAGACTGGCCGTTCCGACGGTTCCACTAGCCACAGCATCAATAGCTGTTCCTGGTTGAGAAAGAATAAAAGACCTTCCCCAGTCCAGATATACCCATACATTTTCAGCTGCACCACCCAAATTAATATTTACTGGATTAGCGTCATCTAAATTTGTAATGCGCACATATTTAACATTTGATGTTACGAATTGTCCTGCAGCAGGACCTGTGGAAAATGTGGCCAACGTAATATCCGTATTAGCTGTTAAATTCATAATACGTTTTGATACTTCATTGATACCAGTAATAGCAACAGAGTTAGATGATCCATGGTCTTCACCATTAAGTACAACATTTTCTGTTACTTGAACATTTAAGCTTACATTAGCAACTGTACTTGCCATTATTTATGCTCACAGTTTTTACAATCACAACTTGTACATGATCCACCATTGGAACAATGACATGCATGACCACAATTTTCACAAAGATTGTTCATAATCAAACATTAATCTTTCCACCACCACGTGGTTTTCTTTTTTTGCTACCAAATTTACCATAAGATTCATCCCTTGATGCTTTAAGTTGTTTTTTAGTACGTTTTTTTCTTCTACGCATAGCAATAGATTCATCTTCTCTAGCTTTGTAGCCTTGTTTTTTCTTCCCTACTTTTCCACCTTTGGCATAAGTAGTTGTAGTTTTTCTTTTTCCAGGCATAATCATTCCTTGCCCTCTAGTTGTTACACTACCAACCATACTCTCTCCTATTTAGTTAGTCCCTTTGCCTTCTCGAAACTTCTCATGCCGGCAACTCCGAGCATAGAGGTGACGATTGCTAGTAAGGGCCCAGTTTGAATTTCCGGAGCGGCTAATTCCATTCCAGAAAATTTTGCATACCATTCAATAGATGGTGACAAAATAAATTCGAACATTAGTGCAAAGGCTCCTACCCAGCCTATAGCAGGTCGCCAGCCAGCAACGAATACGCTGCGGTGGCTGGCTTCCTTTGCATTAACATCTAATTGTTTTTCTGCAAGCTTTTGTTGAATGCGTTGCATAAGAATTTTTTTATCAAGTTTTTCCTCTTCTGAGGTATGAAGAGAATCAATGACGGAAGCCACTTGTTTAAGCGCTCCGTCTTTTCCCCCTACTAAATTTGATATTATTCCTAGAACCATTTTTTAGATAGCACCGATAACTATGATTACAATTATAGCTACTATACCAGCTTTAATCCAATCTTTCATGCTCCAATCGGACCACTCTTTTAAGTGAGTCCATAGATCTGATAAAAGTTTCATATTAACCTCCTATGTCCATTCATATTTGCCACCTTTAATCGCCGCACCCATTTGTCCTTTAGTGAGTTTGGATTTTAAAGGAAACTGCGGAACAGAAATAGCCTCTGCTTTTGTCGTAGAGACAGTTCCTTTTCTCGCGTACGAGTTACCTTTAATAACTGTTCCAGGTTCTGCTTTACCAGTTCCTCGTTTCCAGTCACTACTCGGTTTAACACCTGTTAGACTTGTAACATTGTTTTTACCCATTGCACAACCTCCTATTATCGTTTGTATGTTAAAGCGTGACCCGTTCCAGTATGGACTGATCCGCCATGTGAATATTTTTTTATCGCGCCGCCTTTTTTCTTTTTTCTTAAAAGCATTCCAAGAGCCGCTTTACCAGTTATACGTCCTTCTTTCCAAGATCTTAAAACAGAACCTAGTTTAGACTTACTAACATTATTTTTATTTCCTATGCTTTTTAAAACATCTAAATCAATGGTTCTAATAGCGTCATCTTCACTTTTACCCATTTTTTACTCTCCTTGGTCCTTGTTTCGCGTAGTTTATTTTAATGCCCTGGGGCATTGGTCCTCGTTTCGGAGGGATTGTTAGTGTTAATCTTTTTATCTTCTTCATTAGTGTATCGTTTGGTTGTTATCTCCAATTACTTGATCCGTAAATACTTGAAACAAGTCTTGAGTTTGTTGAAGCCCAACCGTATCTACATAGATTTGTCGAGCTGCGGTCATAAATGCTGCACCGATCATCATTGGATCAACAGAAACTTGCTGTTCTATGCAATGATTAAGCAAGTCATAGCATTTATGTAATAAAATATCCATTTCTTTCTTATCAGCTTCAGCCACGTCGTTTACCTTTTCCAGCTTTACTATAAGCAATGGCAATTTTTTGTTTTTGGGCTCGTCGTTTGCCATGTTTCTTCCTTGTTTTTTTAACAGCCTTAGGTTCGTTACGATTAACTTCTTTAAAAGCTGATTTTAGGGACATACTACCCCCTTTAGCTGCCATCTGCAAAGGATTAATCTGTGGTCGTTTTAGTTTTTGACTTTTTATAAGCTTCGACATCAAAGATTTATTAATATTTTGAGGATCAATAGATCTTGCTTTTGCACTTTTTTGTTGCTTTTGCATTTTCATCATTTTTTGCAAATTTTTTATCTGTTCAGGAGTAAATTTAACCATTATTTATCTCTTCCACGAATTTTAGTTTCTTTCAAGTCAATATTTTTGTTACGAATGTCTTTATCCATCTTCTCTAAGTTAACATTTGCTCTTAATTGTGCAATATCTTCTTGAGATTGTATTTTTTCTTGTTGCATATTAGTATTTTGACCTAATTTTTTGTTTTGAAACTCTAATTTTTGTTGTTCTTCCATGGCTTTGCGTTGAATATCTTTTTCTCGAAGGTCAATTTCTTGTTGTTTTAAGTCTACAAGAGGATCTTGCGATTGTGATTCTAACATTTCCTCTTCTTCGGCTAACATTTTGCTAGTTATTTCACCTACCATAATAGCCACCATCTTCGATAACTCTATATCTAATATTTGTTGCGCTTGCTGTGCCTGTTGTTGCATTTGAGGGTTCTGTTGAGCCTGCATCATCATCTGTTGTTGAGCTGCTATTTGCTCTTTCATTTTTTCTTGAACTTGTTCTGTTGCTAATAAAGAAATATGTTCAGAAATATGGGCTTGTAAAATAGACATAACTTGAGGATTTTGTCTAACCAATACTGAACTCATAAAAGCACGGTGTGCATCCATATGGGCTTCATGATCTTGTTGAGGAAAAGCTTCTAATTTTTGTCCTGCTAAAGCATTAGCATTTTCCCTAGCTGGATCTAAAGGTTGAGGTTTAGGTGGTTGGGGTAAGATAACATCAATATCTCTTACACCAAGAGCCATGTACATTCTTCTATAGGCTTCATACATGTTATGTAATTCTGGAGCTGCTTGAGCCATTTGCATTTGTGTTTGTGCCAGGGTAACTCTTTGTGCCATAGAAAAAATATTAGGATCAGAAACAGGAATAATATCTACCCGTTCATCAAAATCTTGTTGTTTGATCATTTGATTTCCACCCTTAACCATGTAAGGATATTCCGGTGGAAGATATAATTGAATAACTCTTGCTAATAATTTAAATTCTTTTTTCTGTGAGTAATGCAAACGTTTATGAATTGCATTCATCACTTTTGTTCCACGTTCAATTAATGCCATGGTTGTGCCAACTGGATTTGCTTGTGAGCCTTCACCCATTTTTTGATCAGCAATAGCAGCAAACTTTTGACCTGCTTGAACAACAAAACCTAATAGTTGAAATAAAGTTTGATCAGGACCTTTGTAAGGTAAAGGAACTAATCCTTCTCTAAGATTTCCACTGGGGGCGTCGACATCTCTAAACTCTCCTGGTTGAAGGGGATTATCGTCATCCCGAATTCGCAACCCTCTTGCTTTAAAACCTGCAGGGAGATTGGACAACGTACCAGCGTCGATAAGCTGACGGAGGGCTGCTGTTGCAGTTCTTGATAATCCGCCGAGCATGTGGATAAGACCAAAGCCATAAAAGCCAAGGCCAGGTAAAAACTTATAGTGTACAAAATATTGTATTTTCTTTTTAAGGGGATCATTAGGATTCCAGTTACGATATATGGACAATACTTTATTAGAGCCTTTGTCAATAGTTACAATGTAAGGAACCTTAACACCACTTGGATCTTCAAATCCCACTAGATCTAAATCCACGTGAAATTCTAAAAGATTATAAACATCCATAGATGTTTCTTCATTCGTTCCCTCTAAGTCGTTATATTTATTTTGAATGTCGCTGTCGGTTGGTAAAGAAGGTTTAATATCAATATCACGGAAAAAACCAGAAGCTTGTTTTTTTCGTAATTCATTATCCATCATAGTTACAACATGACAAACACGCTCACACGATTGAATGTCTGTTGTTAAATAAGGCAGCACGATATCTTCGGCTGGAATAAACTCGGCGACAGCACGTTGTTTTAAATCTGAATAATAAATCTTTTTAAACGCACTGCCAGCGAGCGGGAGGAAGAAGAGTAATTGGTCCATGTCGGGATCATACTCTTCCATGACATCCATGATCTGATAGTTCATGAAGTCTTTAACTCTGTTAGCTTGTTCTTGAACCTGAGGGTTAATTTCGCCAACAATCTGTGTTCTCACCGGCCCATCAGCTGGGAGTAATTCTTTATAGGCTTGCGCCTGAAATTGTGTAACTGTTTCTGCTAGTAAAGGGTGGGTAACGGAGCTCGCTCCTGTAAACGGTTGTGTTCTATCGGTGTATTTAAATCCTAAAAGATCTAATCCATCAACGTAAGCTTTTTCCCAATCACCGCGACTAGATTTATCTTCATCATATAAACCAAATAAATCATCCGCCATTTTATTAAGTTCTGTTTCTTCTACCACTTCTGCCAGGTTAAGACCAAAATCTCCTTGAGCCGCGGTCATCTCTTCTGGGTTAACAATAGCAGAGCCATCTTCCATCATCTCTACATTTTCTTGAGTCACAGCTCCTGGCTGTTGAATTTCAATATTAGCAGAATCTTCAATAACTAAATCTTCAACTTCTACTTCGGGTCTAATTGGTTGTTCAGCCATTATCTAATTGCCTTTTCTACGTAATTATTTGTCATTTTTTTATATACAGGACCGCCATGTTTAAATCCTAATTTTGTTTTAATTTTACTAAAAAAAGAAGGTTCTTCTTTTTCTTCCTTTTTTGGTACACTAGCTTCTTCCAAATCACTAATAACTTTATTTAATTTTCTTTGTCCATAATCAGTAAGCGTAAAGTCATACATTTTTTCCATAAATTTTTTTGTTCTTTCATCATCAAAATATTTTAAATCCATAGATCTAATTATATATTCTTCTGCAAAACCAGAATCATCTACAATTTTTTGAAGAACCGGATTATCATCAATAGCTTTATGTCTAAGTTCATGAATTAATGTTATAACTCCCTGTTCCGTGTTCCAAGGTTCCATCATAATTACACCTTTATTAGCTTTTGACATTTTAGGATTTAATCTATCTAAATCTTCGTAATCTGATTTATACAAAAGATTTCTTTCTATTCTGTTAAGGTTTGTGTCTGATTGTTTAGCAAGATCGGAAGTATTTACTCCATATGTTCTATACCCTTTTTTTCCTTCTAATATTTGAAATACAGCATCAACATCATACCCTGCTTTAGCTAAAGGGTCTTTTTCTTTAGCATCAAAAAGTTTTTGTAAAAATTCGTAATTGCTCTCATCAGCTAAAGGGTGTGGTCCACTAGCATCTGCTAATTGAATTGTTGGTCTTTCAAGTTCAGCCATCAGTAATATTCTCTCTCCTCACGCTCCACAGGTTCGTCATCATAATCGTCGGGTAACGCCAGTAACCCTCCTTGTCGAAAACGCATTAATGCCTGTGTTACGGTATCAACGTAATCATCATGATCACCATAAGGGAAAGCAGCGCATTCTTCAATAACTTCTTCCGCCCAGCGTTCATCAGGTGCCCATACCTTTCCAGATTCAAATAATGTTGAACATGCGTTTACACGGGTATGCTTATCATTTCCTTTGCTTGGTGTAAAGTTAATCACGGGAATTCCTATTTGTCGAAGTTCATGAGTAAGAGGCATTCCTGATGCCTTAGCTTCAATAATAGTTGTCTCGGGCTCCCAGTACTTATATTGCTTTAAGGCGACTCTTTTTAACTCAGGAAAATCCCAACGACCTTTTTGTGCATCAAGAAGAATCATGGCCGGCGGTTCGTGTTCCACGGGTTTAAATACACCCCATGTGGTAATTGCACTAAAGTCTGCAGATTCTTTTTTGCTGTAAGCTGTATCGTAAGATTGAATAATATGCATTAAATCAGGAATCTTTTCTTTCTCCCAGCGTTGCCACCATTCACGCTTAATAAGAGCTCCTTCCTCAGATGTAGGATTTTGTTGATATTGTGCCTGCCATTTAGCCTCGGTCAGCGAGGCTTTAGTCTGGTTTAATACTTCGGGTGTCCAGTACTCAGGCCAAAGAGATTGTCCACTTGGTAGGATAGCAGGAAACTCAATTACTTCCCATTGATCGGCTAAAGGCTCTGATTGGTTGCGTAGCAACCTTTCGGTAAGATCTTTGGTTGACCATCTGGTCATCACAATAACAATACTTCCTCCTGGCTGTAAACGTTGTCTAGGTCCAGAAGTGTACCATTCATATGCACTATCTAAAGCTGTATCGCTTAATGCATCTTGCTCAGAATGTGGATCATCAATAATTAATAAATCCGCACCACGTCCCGTTATTGAACCTCCTACACCAGCTGCGAAATACTCCCCTCCCCCACTTACATCCCAACGGCCAGCGGCCTTAGAATCTGCAGCAAGTTTTACATCTGGAAAAACTTTTCTATAATCAGGAGAATCAATTAAATTTTTCATCTTACGACCAAAACGAAAAGCAAGTTCTGCATTATGTGTAGTTTGCATTATTTTTGCTTTAGGATTCCTACCAACAAACCAAGCAGGAAATAGGTATGAGGCAAATTCTGACTTTGTATGTCTAGGGGGCATATTAACAATTAATCGTTTTAAGGTACCATCTGCTACTTTTTGAAGCTGATTAGCGTACTTAATATGATGTTTTCCTTCAATAAAGTCAGGCCATACTGATTTTACAAACATTAAAAATTCATTTTGAGTCTTTGTTTGAAACTCAAGTTCTAGTTTGCGTAGCAATATTTTAAGGTCCTGGTCTGAAATATGCTCTAGTTTCTTAGGATCTAATTTCATTTTGAATCTTTTATCATATATACTGTTTATATCAATCAGGAGTACAGACCTAGTCAGAGAGAACCTTTCTTAGTATTTAGGGGGTTAGGGTAAAAAGAAAAGTTAATTGAATTTGAAAAACAGATGTAAGTACCTAAAGGCTGGATTGACCTCAGCGTTTTAACTTACTGAAAGAAATAATATTTATTCAAGCGACTTTCATCATAACCAAACGGCTTGGTTAATCTTTAACTATCATAACCTAGATAATCATATTTAAGTATTTCTAAAAAGTTTACAACCTCGTTTTGATTTTTAGAAACATAATCTTTAATTTGATTTTCATCAAGTTTTGATAATAATTCTTCATCTAATGGTAAGTCTAAATAATCGTCTAAACTTTCATAACCATTAAAGTCTAATTGTTTAGTATTATAATTTAAGTCTTCTTTGTTATCGTCTTCATAACAAAAGTCATAATTACTTTTATAATTTCCATAACTATAACCAGAATTAAACCCAAATGTTCTAGATTCAAAACTATTTTCATTTGAATACCAAACTTTGTTTTTCTTCGTCCAAAGTTTTTTATTTACATAAACAAAAGTTTTACTTTTGCCGTCTGCAAATACTAACCTTGAATTATCTACATCTCGATTTAATTGTTCTAACCACTTTTGATTATAAATTAAATCTGGATTAGATTTTAAAACAGGACGAAGATAATACTTAACGAACTGATGAGTATCCGACCTATCCTTATCAATTATTGCAGTTGGTAGCATTGGGCTGTTATGCATTAACTTGATTGAACGACCATGTTCTTCTTTTGAAAGAACAGTTAAAGGATGACAATTTATTTTGTCTTTTGTTCCTTGCGTTGCAAATCTAAAATGCAAACCTAATTTACTATCTTCGTCAATATCATTAAAGACAGATTGAATTAAATTTGTTACATCTGAAAAACTTTTGCTTAAAGTTTTTTTAGATATAACCTCGTCATTTTTAAAATACATTAAACCAAAGCCGTCTGAATTAGTCGTTAATGCATTTTCTAATATTGTTTTTTCTTTAACAACATTATTTTTATTGCCTACTATTATTAAGCACATACTTTTCTCGCTTTCTTTTTGTCATAAAACATTGTCTTATGTTTTATGTTTTTTAAATATTTCTTATCTAGCAACCAATTTGTTAGATAAGGGTAATGAAAATGATTAATTCTAACATATGAAATAAAGTCTATATAATTAGGATTAATCGTAGAGCATTCGTTTTTTACAAAGTTAGATAATGCAACGACAAATTCTAAACATCTAAAGAAAGATGCTTTTTTAATATTGCCGTTAAACAATCTAAACTCATGTGTTGGCGAATGATGAACAAAGATATTCAAAGCACCTCTATCTCTATAGGTCTTAACATCTTTAATTTTTAGAGATGAATTTCTATGACAATAGTTAGTTTCTTTTCGTCCACTAACCAAATCTAAAAATTTTCTGTTTTGTTCACTATTAATAAAATAAAGCATTTTACCAACAGCCAACCTAGACAAAAAATTTTGTCCGATATGAATGTGTAGCCCTGTTGTATTATCTCTAAAAGATTTTAAATAGTTGATTTCTTCTGAATTAAAAAAATCATTCCATTTATGTTTATGATAATCAAAAGTCGCAGGACTAGAAACAATTTCAAATCCGTAGCCAATACTTGCGTCTTCTTTACAAATAACAAAGTCTGTTAAAACCTTATGTTGTAAATTATAGGCAATATCGTTTCTACTTAAATCTGAACTTTCTCGAACTTGTACCTCTAATTCTATTCCTAGAGTTAATTCATCACAGCTAGGTTTTTCATATTTCATTCGATAAATTTTCGAACTAACTCGTCTACTGTAATTAAGTACATATTCATCTCTTTCTTCGTCATCATAATCTTCGTCATAATCTTCATCTTGATAGTTATGTTCTTCGTCATTCCAATCTTCATTGGCAACCCAAACATCACATCTTTCAGAATAACGAAAATCATTATCGTTACAAGTAATGCAAACATTTGATAAATTCCAAAATTCATTTTCTGAAATTAGAGAATTAGGTGTACTTTGATTACACCATTCACAAATAGTTACATTAGCAGTTTCTTCTTCATTAGGCATAAAGCCCTCGCTTTCTATTTCTAAAAAATTAAAAGAAAGTCGCTTGAAAAAATATTATTTCTTATTCACAATGTTAAAGAGTAACAATCTACTAATTTAAAAAAGACAGACATCTCGTAAAACTATGTCCTTGTACTATTGAAATTTTTAAATTTTTAATCATTCTTATTTTGTAAGGGTAAAAAGAAAAAATCTCAAGGAAATAATACCCAAAAACATGGGATATTTACTTTTATTTTTACCCTGTGGATAACTTTTTTTTAGGCATTTCCGCAGGATTTTTTGCCTTTGCCAGCTTTGCATGTCTCTGAAGCTGTAGTTATTAATTAGAATAACATAAAGGGTGGATTCATCTCAGTAATTCCTTGAAGCGTGGAGTTGCCTCAGTAATTCCTGACTTACCATCCCCGTGGGCACAGCTTCTCCAGCAGCCTGGCTAGCAGCTCCATTATATAATATAACATAAATTTAATTTCCTTTCTAAAAAACTCCGCCCAATAGGGGCGGAGTTGTCTCAGTAACTTCTAGCCGTTTGTTTACCGTGGTAGTTTTGACCCATCAACTGGGCCCTCTGCCAGGAGGAAGTTGGTCCCTGAACCGTGCCACGGAATCAAAGAGACTTTAAAATAATCTTTCTTTGTTTCCTGGTCATAACTCAGTGTTACTTCCACTGCACCCTGCCATGAAGCTGCGATTGTTTCCAAGCCTGAATTAGCGTGGCCTCGCGCCGTTGGTGCGTGCATCCTGGCGCTCCGGGAGATCATCCCGTAAAAATGCGCCATAAGCTCTCCTTTCTTTCTCCTCATATAGTCCCATTTTCTCCCATAATCAAGCTGTAAAATAAAATACTTCAGCTTACCAGCTCCAGCTCCTGCAGCACCGGCACGTGCGTAAGCTGATTCATATAATAGAATACTACATATAGTAGTTCGCGAACCGTTGACCTACAATATGTGGGGAGTTACTTCAGTAATTCCTGAAGTACCAGCTGCGCACTGGCGCAGCTTCACCTGATTCACCTGCTGCACGTGCCTGGGGTGAAGTATGGATAAAGAAGACTAGATATAGTGGGGAGTGAGGTC
>VTLG01001176.1_pt1 | contig 16842 bp, 18 predicted proteins | sample 4694571 | NCBI WGS metagenome assembly VTLG01 (sample SAMN12604809, study PRJNA352737) | marine metagenome | biome: ENVO:00000447; feature: ENVO:00000209|ENVO:00000569|ENVO:01000036; material: ENVO:00002151; isolation source: viral sequences binned using virsorter ...
AGGTGAAAAAAATAAAGATAATACTATGACTTATAACCACGATGGTGACGCTTTTATTACCAAAGGCACGGCTAAAGTTATATTAGATATTGTAAATGGTGAAAAGGCAAATGATATAAGTAAATTAACTTTAGAAGATTTTAAACATTTAGGTATTAGAGAATTATTAACAATGCAAAGACAAGTGGGTTTTGGAAGTTTAATTGAAAGAGTGATAAAATTAGCAAATGATTGAATTTGATTACAATTTAGATTATAAAAACTTACATTTTAAACCTAACGATAGAAGATATAGAATAGGCCGTGGTGAACAAGGCGTATTACTAGTTAGACCATATACAAATGATATATGTAAATACTGGCGATTTAAAACACCATCAATAGCAGAAAGATCGGCTAAACAAATTTATATTGAATATAAAAAATACCGTAAAAATAAAGACTTTGTGGGTATGGATATGTGTAGAAAGTTTTTAGAAATGGGTTTTACAAGGGCTAGAAGATATGCCAACCATAGAGACGGAAACAAATATAATAAAGACGGAACTATAAAACCTCAAGAATCAGACGCAATGACATGCCATTTTGCAAAGTCGGCTACTATATTCAGAGAATATAGATTGTTGGTGGCCAACGATTCGCTGTATAAAACCATGAGAAAAGAGTGGAGAAGAACAGAACCAGAACAAATAACCAACGGAAAGCGTTATGGACCGTAGAAAATAAAACGCTTGACATTTGCGAATCTTTCCTTTAGGATGGATTTATATGATGAAAAAGGACACAAACACTATGATTAATCTTGATGTTAAATCAAACTTAGCAAAATTACTTGCTACAGAAAACATTACAATCCAACATAACAATGTACAAACAGCTTCTTTTGATGTAAAGAATAGAGTATTAACTTTACCTATATTTAAGAAAAAGTCTGGTGATGTTTATGATATGTTGATTGCTCATGAATGTGCCCATGCTCTTTATACGCCTTATGAAGAATGGGAAGGCATAACTGATAAAGAATTAAGATCATATGTAAATGTCCTAGAAGATACTAGAATTGACAAATTAATTCAGAAAAAATATCCTGGCGTTGTTAAAAACTATGAGAATGGTTTTACAATATTAGAAAAACAAGGTTTCTTTGGTATTCAAGGTAAAGATATCAATAAAGACTTAATGATTATTGACAAAATTAATTTAAGATCAAAGTCATTAAATAGATTGCCGTTTGTGTTTGCTCCTTTAGATAATGAATGGTTAGCTAAAGTTGACGCATTAAAGACTTTTAAAGATGTGTTAACTTTGGCTAAAGAGATGTTAGAGTGGCAAAAAGATCAAGTTGAACAAATGAAAAAATTACCAGAGTTTGATGAGATTAATATTGTCAAAGCATATAATTTAGGTAATGATGATGATGACTTTGATGATGATGACGGTAACCAAGAAGATTCAGATACACAAGGTGCTGGCGATAATTCAGACGCTGATGAAAATGATGATGTATCAAATGATGAAAAAAATGATTTCAATAATTTTGGTGACCAAAAAGCAGATGATGAAAAAGACTCTGATAAATCTGGTGGTGAGTTACCATCAAAGAGTGATGATGATAAAAAAGAAGAGTCAAAAGGCGAGGCAGATAGATATGCTAAAGGTGCTGGTGGTGATTTTTCAAAACCAAAAATATTAAAAGCAATTACAGATGACTCTTACCAATCAAAATCAAAAGAATTATTAGATGGTGAAGCTAAAGGTTTTACATATGGTGCTATGCCTGATCCTATTTTGAGTGGTGATAAATCTTGTTTAACTGATTGGAAAACTTTCTTAAAAGATATGGAAGCTTATAGAGTTAATGAGTGTAAAAAGTGGAACAAAGGTAATACTTACAATGACTATATGAGTGATGAGTACAAAAAATTTATGAAAGAAAACAAGAAAACGGTTATGTATCTTGTTAAAGAATTTGAGATGAAAAAATCTGCTCAAGCATATAAAAGAGCTAGTCAAGATAAAACAGGTATTATTGATCCTTTAAAATTACCTACTTACAAATACAATGAAGACATATTTAAAAAGTTGACTATTATACCTGATGGTAAAAACCATGGTATGATGATGTTATTAGATTGGTCTGGTTCAATGTCAGATGTTCTAATGAATACCGTTAAACAATTAATTAACTTGGTAGAATTTACTAGAAAGGTGAATATACCTTTTGAGGTTTATTTCTTTACTAGTGAAAGAGACTATGATAGAAAATCTGATTTTTCTGGTTTTAAATATAAAACTGGTGATTGGATGTTTGAGGACTTTCATTTAGTAAATTGTATATCTCACCGAATGAATAGAAAGCAATTAGATTTAGCACTTAAAACTATGTATCATATGGCTTTATATTTTGATAGTAATTATTCTTATAGATATAGAAATTTAGATTTTGACAAGTATAATGCTTTAAGTGATTCTTATGGTGTTCCTTCTAGATATTATCTAGGTAATACACCTCTTAATGAGTCTTTACTTTATATGAATAAAATGATACCTATGTTTAGAAAAAAATACGATATAGAAAAAATGACCTTTATTACTTTAACAGATGGTTCTGGTAATTATCCTAGTAAAGGCAGATATAATGTTGCTAGAGGTGAAAGAGATTATGATACCTCAAATGTTTATGAAATTGATGGTAAAAAGTTTGTTACCAGACATAGCAATATTACTAGTGATCTGTTAAATCATATTAAGGTAAAACATGATGTTAACAATATAGGTTTCTATGTTATTAAAAGAGTTAGAAGGTGGGACCTTGAAAGACATGTTGGTGATTACAAAGATTACCAAGATAAGATTGTTAAGGTTAACAAAATGAGAAAAGAATTAACTCAAAACAAGGCAGTAGTTGTTGATAATACAGGTTACAACAAATACTTTATTCTTGATGGTAAAAAACTAGAAGTACAAAACTTTGACCTTGAAAACGCTCAAGTTAAGAAAGGTACTACTGGTGAGTTAAAGAGAATCTTTGGTAAATCAATGGCGAATCGATTGGTTTCCAGAGTTGTTTTAAATAAATTCATCCAGGAGGTTGCATAATTGAGACCTGGTACTAAAAATAAATGGTTGCCAAATGCGATTATTTCCTTTAGGATGGACCTATAATTAAAAAAATATGACTACAAAAAAAACTATGAAAGGAAACTATACTATGTTGAGTCAGAAACAAAAAGAGTTTGTTGATTATGCTACTAAAAAGTTTAATACCAACGAACTAACGGTTTCTCAATTAAAAGAAGCCAACAAACATTTTGGTTGCAAATATGCACCTCAATGGTTGATTAAAAATAAAGATTTCAAAGTTGGTAAATCTTTATTTAAATTACCAAATGAGAATGATACTATAGAGTCTGTATCTTCTAAACCTAACAAAGTTGCTGAAAAAGTTTTAGAGACAGCAGTTGCTTCAGATACACATAAAGAAGCTGCTTATATTGTCTCTTCTTTAACTGGCGATATTGTTCCTAAAAAAGATCCAGTATTCGTATCTTTTGGTAACTATCCAGATATTAAATCAATTGTTAAATCTAACATGTTTTATCCTGTGTTTATTACAGGTCTTTCTGGTAACGGTAAAACTCTTGGTGTAACCCAAGCGTGTGCTGAAGCTAAAAAAGAGTTGATTAGAGTTAACATAACAATTGAAACAGACGAGGACGATTTGCTCGGTGGTTATAGACTTAAAGATGGTCAAACCGTATGGCAAAATGGTCCTGTTATTGAGGCGATGGAGAGAGGTGCTTTATTACTTCTTGATGAGATTGACCTTGCGTCTAATAAAATTATGTGTCTTCAACCGATACTTGAAGGTTCTGGTGTCTTTGTTAAAAAGATTAACAAGTTTATCAAACCTGCTCAAGGTTTCAATGTGATTGCTACTGCCAATACAAAAGGTCAAGGTAGTGATGACGGTAAGTTTATCGGTACTAATGTTCTTAACGAGGCGTTTCTTGAAAGATTCCCTATTACTTTTGAACAGAGTTATCCTAAACCTGCTGTTGAAGAAAAAATATTAGTCAATACTTACAAACAAGCTTCTGGTAAATCAGATAAAGATTTTTGTAAGAAATTGGTAACATGGGCTGATGTAATCAGAAAAACCTACTTTGATGGTGGTGTTGATGAGATTATATCTACAAGAAGATTAGTCCACATTATCCAAGCATATGCTATCTTTGGTAAAAAGATGAAAGCAGTTGAAGTCTGTACTAACAGATTTGATAATGATACAAAGGATTCTTTCATGGAATTGTACACTAAAGTTGACGCTGGTGCTTCTGCTGAGAGTATTGCTCAAGAGCAGAAAGCCGCTGAACTTGAAGAACAAATGAAAGATGACAATGATAGTGAGTCGGATGACCAAGATGTTATCTAAATCTATCAAACATAGTGTAGTCCTTGGTGGAGGGGTAGTGCCCTCCACCGTTTTACACAGGAGAGGAGGTAAGATATAATATGTCAATTACTATTCAAGTAAGAAATGGTAATGTTGAGAAGGCCATGAGAGTTTTAAAAAAGAAACTTCAAAAAGATGGTCTAATGAAAGAATTAAAATTGAGACAATATTACAGAAAGCCGTCTGAAATAAAAAGAGAGAAGAAGAAACAAGGTATAAAAAATTACAAGAAAAAGATGGCTAAACTGGAGAAATTATTATAATGTTTTCTAGGATTCCAACTAAAACAATTATATATATTGGTACTAGGCTATTCATAAGTCCTAGTGCGTTGGAGGTGCCGACAGCCAAAGCAAATGTCGGATTGGTGGATTGTTTCAGCATTTGCGCTTAGTTTCGCACCACCTTAAAAAAACAAACTAAAGCTGCTGTGCGATTTTTGGTAGTTTTACGCCACAAATATTAAAAACTACCACTTGACTTTTGTATAATAATGATTATATAAATAGTTATAGACAACGCCATAATGGGTTGTCAGTAAAAATAAACTTTGCTTAACAAAAGGAGGTTTTATGACCAATAAAGCAATTTCAATTTTCAATCAGTTAAGACCATTATCAGTAGGATTTGATGATGTATTTGACCATTTTGAGTCAATGTTTGACGGTCCAACTTTGTCAATAGGTTCTAACTATCCACCATACAATATCGTAAAAACTGGTGATAATAAATTTAATGTAGAGGTAGCGTTAGCTGGCTTCAACAAAAAAGATATTAATATATCAGTAGAGAACGGATTGTTAACTATCGAATCGGTAAAAGATAAAGATACCAAAGAGGTAGAGGACAATGATGGTGTTCTTTTCAAAGGCATATCTAAAAGAATGTTCAAGAAAACTTTTACAATAGCAGATGATGTTGAGGTAAAAGGTGCTGAACTAAAAGATGGCCTATTGAGAGTATCAATGGAAAAGATAATACCAGAAAACAAAAAACTAAAAACTATTAGTATCAAGTAATTGGTACTAAATGCAACCACCGGTTATTTGGTGGCTCTGCTAAATTTAGAGGCGAAGGAGGCTTGACTTTCTTCGCCTTTTTTTATATTATGATAATTGTACTGGTACAGGTGCCCAAAGCTAGCGTGGAGGGCACCACCAAACCAGGCTTGACATTATGAACAAATTAGTTTATATTAGAAAATGCGGATGTCGTATAAAAGTATTATGATAGCTTGCCAAGTTATAGAAGACGGAGCGTTACCGTCCATCCGCTCCAATAATTAGATAATGAAGGAGTTGAATATATTATGAATTTAAGCAATGATACAATATCAATCTTAAAAAACTTTTCAGACATTAATCAGAATATTCTGGTTAAGCCTGGCAGTAAATTACAAACAATCTCAACTCTTAAAAATATTTTAGCAGAGGCTAATATCAAAGAATCTTTTGACCAAGAATTTGCGATATATGATCTTACTGAATTTTTAAGAGCAGTTGAGTTATTTGATTCACCAACATTTAAGTTTAATGGTGGTTCAAATATGATGATTGCAGATGAGAAGACTAAACAAAGAGTTAAATACTTCTTTGCTGATAAATCTGTTATCGTAGCACCTACTAAAACAATAAACATGCCAGATAAACATGTTTCATTTACATTGAAAAAGAATCTATTTGAAAAATTTAAAAAAGGTTCTACTACATTGAATAGACCAGATGTAGCAATTATAGGTGATGGTAAAACTATTAGTATGGTGGCAACTGATAAAAAGGATAAATCTGCTAATGATTATTCTATTGAGGTTGGCGAATCTGATAAAAAATTTACTGCTTATTTCAAAGCTGAAAACTTTAAACAAATAGTAGATGATTATGATGTAGCAATTTCTAAACAGAAAATTAGTCATTTTATCAATAGAACTAAACCAATTCAGTATTGGATTGCTTTAGAACCAGATAGTGAATTTTAATTGATGTTTAGGAGTTTATATTATGTCAGATTATTTGTGGGTAGAAAAATACAGACCCAATAAAATCAAAGATTGTATCTTAACCGAAGAGTTAAAAGATACATTTTCAAAGTTTGTTGACCAAGGTGAGATACCAAATCTCTTACTATCAGGTACAGCAGGTACAGGTAAAACTACCGTAGCTCGTGCTTTGTGTGAAGAGATAGGTGCCGATTATATTATTATAAACGGATCAGATGAAGGTCGACAAATAGATACATTAAGAAACAAAATTAAAAACTTTGCTTCTACCGTATCTCTAACCGAAGAATCCAATCACAAAGTCGTTATAGTTGATGAGGCAGATTATATGAATGCTGATAGTGTTCAGCCTGCTTTAAGAAACTTTATAGAGACTTTTTATAATAATTGTAGATTTATATTTACATGTAATTACAAGAATAAGATATTGCCTGCTTTACACAGCCGGTGTACGGTTGTTGATTTCAGAATAACAAACGGTCAAAAGGTAAAAACCGCCACAGCTTTATTAAAAAGACTAGGTAAAATCTTAAAAGATGAAGAGATTGAGTTTGATAAAAAAGTCTTGGCAGAGTTAATACAGAAATACTATCCTGACTTTAGAAGAACTATTAACGAACTACAAAGATATTCTGTTAGAGGTAAAATAGATAGTGGTATATTATTTAATTTATCAGAGGCTAATCATAAAGAACTTATTACCGTATTAAAAGAAAAAAGATTTAATGATATGCGTAAATGGGTTGTGCAAAACCTTGATAAAGAACCATCATCACTATTTACTGGAATATATAATGTATTGTATCAATACTTAAATCCACAATCAATACCACAAGCAGTTTTAATTATTGCAGGTTATCAATACAAGGCAGCCTTTGTTGCTGACCAAGAGATTAATACCGTTGCATGTTTAACTGAAATAATGGCAAATTGTAAATTCAAATGATAGGCACATACTCATTTTTTACTATTGATTTTATTACTGGTAAAATAATACTAACTACCGGTAAATCTAATAATAGTAATAGAAGATTAACTGATTATAAAACAACTAATGCTGGTATTGAATTTCAGTATTTTAAAGAGTGTCCTGAAAATGAATTATTATCGCAAGAACAAGACTTACAAAATTATTGTAAAGATAATGGTTTAAAAGAGTGGGGTAAAGGCGGTGAACAATTTGTAGTAGAAGATTTAGAATATACAAAAAAGATTTTAAATAATTATTTTGGTAACCCTTTTGAGTATTCTAAAAGTAAAAATATTGATTACTCTGTTGCAACATTATTTGGCCAAGAAGATATTAGAGACTTTAGACCTAATTGTTGGTGGAATACCAGAGATAAAGCAATGATATTAACAGCTGCCGGTCCTAACGAAAGAGTTAGAAAGGTAAAAACCTTTTTTAAACTTGTAAAAGCAAAAAGAAAAATACAAAAATTAGAAGTTGAACAAAGCGTACCGACAGGTCAAAATGCTTGGAACATTATCCAGGTTGAAAGAAAGAATGAAAGATATAGACTTATTGAAATGTTGAAAAAATATAATATATCTGAAAAGATTATGGAAGACATATGTACGAACTTAAAGATTACTTAAATGCAATTAATGAATCTAAAAAACCATTACTAGATTCTGATGATATAACCTGGGAAAAGAAATACAATCCTTTTCTAATCAATCGTTGCCTCTCAATGCATTATGATACCATTATGCATAGTAATGAAATGAATGGCTACCATTTTCTCCCAAAGCAAATGCAGTTTCATTATTTTATAAATATTATACGAAAGAGAAAGCGATTTGGCGGAAAATGGTTAAGAGCCAGCAAATTAGATAATTTAGATATTATTAAAGAATATTATGGATATTCAAACTCAAAGGCAAAAGAAGCTCTTAATGTGTTATCAAAAGACCAAATTGATGAGATAAAAACAAGTCTTAAAAAAGGCGGGAGAAAATGAGTGAAGATAAAATAGATTGGTCTGTTGGCGACATGTTAGAGGTCACCATAAGTAAGCCAGACGATTTCCTTAAAGTCAGAGAAACATTAACAAGAATAGGTGTAGCAAGTAGAAAAGATAAGACACTATATCAATCGTGTCATATATTACATAAACAAGGTAAATACTACATTGTACACTTCAAAGAATTATTTGCTTTAGACGGAAAGACATCAACTTTAACATCTAACGATATTCAAAGAAGAAATACTATTGCATTATTACTATCAGATTGGAAATTAATTGAGATAGTGGGTAAAATTGAACCGGAAAACAAGGCACCTTTAAGTCAAATTAAAGTATTGCCATTTAAAGAGAAAAAAGAATGGAAATTATCTGCTAAATATAATATAGGAAAAAAGAGCGAAGAAACCAAAAAAGATGAGTAAAAATGCAAGTACCAAAATTCAAAGAATACTTAACTGAAGCTAAAGGCGACAAGCCTTTTTTGCGTCTATTAATTATTACAGATGAACCTGAAGAGGCTAAAACTTTTCATACTGCTGATAGATTGCAGGAAGAATGTGATAAGTTAGGTTATCCACATTATCTATTTAAACTTACAGGTGGTTATACTACCTTTGAAGACGGTATCCGTAAGTTTCATAATAAAGATGATAAAAAAGGTTTTGAAGTTGGCGCAATGACCGTTGCTGTTGTTCGTGGTTCTATTACACGAAAAGATAGTTGGATGGATTTTGTATCTATATTAGAAAGAGCTAACGCAACTCTAGTAAATCCAAGAACTACAATTAATATATGTGCTGACAAATATAGAACAGCATTAAGACTTGCAGATTATGGTTTAACACAACCTAAAACTAAATTAATAAATGATCCTGAAAAGTCAAATGAACAAGTAGCAGAGGCAGAGATTAAGTTTCCTTTGATTATGAAAACCTTACGAGGTAGTAAGGGTGTTGGTGTATTATTTGTAGATAGTGAAAAAGGTTTAGATTCTATTGTACAATTAATTCATAAACAAGATGAAGACGCAGATTTATTAATACAAGAATATATCAAAACAGATTATGATGTTAGAGCTCATGTATTAGGTGGTAAGTTATTGGCTGCTATGGCAAGACCAGTAATTGAAGGAGATTTTAGGTCAAATGTATCGCAAGGTTCTAAACCTAAAAATATTAAATTAACAGAATTGGAGATCGAAGAGTGTTTAAAAGCTGCTAAGGCAGTAGGTGGTTATTGGACTGCTGTTGACTTTATACCAAGTAAAAACAGAGAAAAAGAACCACCATATTTTTTAGAAGTTAACTCTTCACCAGGCACAGAGGGTATTGAAGACGCTACAGGAATGAACATTGCAAAAGATGTTATTAAACATTTTGCTAATGGAGAAAACAGATATACCGTGCCAACAGAATGTGGTTTTAAGGAAATTTTGACCATAAAACCTTTTGGCGAATTAATTTCAAAATTCGATACGGGTAATTCAGGCATGCCTGTTATTCATGCCGACAAATATAAAATAAAAGGAAACGAAATTACATGGACTTTGTTAGGAAAAACCATTACATCTAAAATAATTAAAAAAGAAGAAATATCAGTAGGCGGATTAAGAGACTATGAGGAGACCAGATATGTGGTCAGACTTGATGTTGAGTTTGCTGGTGGTTTCTATAAAGATGTAGAATTTACAATAGATGATAGAGAAGATAGAACTCCTATACTTCTTGACCGTGCATTTATGAAGAAATTAAATGTCATGGTAAATCCACAAAGAAAATATGTAATTACAACCAAATACAGCATTGACTAATATAATAAATTGTGATAGGATAATATAATGATTAAAGTATATAGATTGACTACAGGTGAAGATTTAATAGCAGACGAGTTAGATAGTAATGATAAAACTATCAAAGTAAAAAAACCATTTGTTTTAATTCCACAGCAACAAGCACCAGGTCGTCCAGTTTCAGTAGGGTTTGTACCATACAGCCCATATGCAAAAGAAGATGTAATAGAAGTAAAGAGCAACAATATAATTTCAGAGGTTGTTCCGAAACAAGAATTGGCAAATGCATATAAACAAAATACAGGAGCTGGCATAATAGAACCAACGGTAAAAGAAAAACAATTTATTACCGAAAGTAAGTTGCCAGAATTGGATAAGTGATTGAAGTTTTTTTTATTAGAAACAACAATGAAAAAATTAAAGTCGAAGTACCAGAAGGCCATACTCTCATGGAAGCTGCAAAGCTGGCTGATATTCCTGAAATACCAGCAGATTGTGGAGGCTGTTGTGCTTGTGCTACTTGTCATGTTTATGTCGGCAATGCATGGGTTGAAAAACTAAAAAATGACGACACTACACCTGAAATAGATTTACTAGAATACGAAAAAGGTTATAAAGAAGGCATAAGTAGATTAAGTTGCCAGATTTATTTAACTAAAGAATTGAACGGACTGACCGTTCATTTAAGACCAGAGGAACTTTTATAATGAACTTTTACAAATCTGTTATTGAACATAGTGGTAAATTATTAGTTAGGTCTGTAGAAGGTGGAGTTGAAAGAAAAGAAAAAATAAATTTTGAACCTACTTTATATGCCTTGACTCAAGGCAATAGTGATTGGAAGAATTTACAAGGTCATAGTTTAAAACCTATTACATTTAATTCAATAGACAACGCAAGAAGATTTAGAAGAGATACCTTAACTACAAATGCACCTATCTATGGTTTAGAAAGGTATCAATATCAATATATAAATGAAAGTTATCCTGGCGATATTGAATGGTCTAAAGATCAAGTTAAAATATTTACTTTAGACATAGAAAGCAAATGTGAAAATGGCTTTCCAGATGTAGAAAATCCTATAGAAGAATTACTTTGTATTACGGTCAAAAATCAATCTAACAAACAAATAATAACTTGGGGTGTCGGTGAATATAGAACTGATAGACCAGATGTTACCTATATCTATTGTAAAAATGAACAAGTATTAATTATGGAGTTTATGAAATTCTGGATTAAAAACTATCCAGATGTTATTACAGGTTGGAATACAAAGTTTTTTGATTTACCATATTTAATTAATAGAATTAGACATATAGCTGGTGAGAAAGTTATTAATAGATTGTCGCCATGGAATTTAGTTAAAAGAGATGAGGTTGTAGTAAAAGGTAGAACTCAAACCGTATTTACTTTATTTGGTATTACAATGTTAGACTATCTTGATCTATACAAATGGTTTATACCAACAAGACAAGAAAGTTATAAACTAGATTATATTGGTCATATAGAATTAAATGAAAATAAATTAGACAATCCTTATGAAACATTTAAAGACTTTTACGAAAAAGATTTCCAAAAATTTGTAGATTATAATATTCAAGATGTTGAAATTGTTGATAGACTTGAAGATAAATTAGGTTTAATTGATTTAAGTTTGACCGTTGCATATGATTCAAAAGTAAATTATGGTGATATATTTTCGCAAGTAAGAGTGTGGGACACTTTGATTGCTAATCACTTATATAAAAAGAAAATTGCAGTACCACCTAGAGAAGATCATATAAAAGAGACAAAATATGAAGGCGCTTATGTTAAACCACCTTTAACAGGTCAACATAAGTGGATTGTTTCATTTGATATTAACTCTCTATATCCTCATATACTAATACAATATAATATATCTCCAGAAAAAATCATTGGTGTAAAAGCTGATGGCGTTTCTGTTAACAAAATGTTAAAAGGTACAACACCTTTAGATTATTTAAAAACAGAGGGTGCGTGTATTACTCCTAACGGTGCATTATTTAAAACAGATAATCAAGGCTTTCTTCCTGAAATGATGGAAAAGATGTATAATGAAAGAGTTGTATTTAAAAAGCGAATGATAAAAGCAAAACAACAATACGAAAGAACTAAAAATCCTGAACTTGTAAAAGAAATTGCAAGGTGTCATAACATTCAATGGTCAAAAAAGATTGCCTTGAACTCAGCTTATGGTGCAGTAGGTAACCAATACTTTAGATACTATGATGTAAGACAGGCAAGTGGTATTACAACTGCTGGTCAGTTTATTATTCGTTTCATAGAAAATAAAATGAATGAATATTTAAATAAAGTATTACAAACTCATGGTAAAGTAGATTATATTGTTGCGTCTGATACAGATTCAATATATGTTACCTTGGATAAACTTGTAGAAAAAACTTGTAAAGATAAAACTAAAGAACAAAAGATAGATTTTTTAGATAAGGTTGTTGAAAAGAAATTAGAACCTTATATTGCAAAATGTTTTGAAGAGTTAGCAGATTATTCTAATGCATTTAAAAATGCCATGGTTATGAAACGAGAAGTAATCGCCGACAAAGGTATATGGGTTGCAAAGAAAAGATATATGTTAAATGTTCTTGATGAGGAAGGTGTTAGACTTGCAGACCCTAAACTTAAACTTATGGGTATTGAGGCAGTTAAATCATCTACACCACAAGTTTGTAGAGGTAAAATTAAACAAGCAATTAAAATAATTATGAGTAAAGAAGAAACAGATTTACATAGTTTTATTGCTAAGTTTAGAGAAGAGTTTTTTAATATGACACCTGAACAAGTTGCGTTTCCTAGATCATGTAATAATCTTAAAAAATATAGAGATAGTAATGATGTATTTAAAAAAGGAACACCAATACATGTTAAAGGTGCATTAATATATAATCATCAATTAAAACAATTTAATTTAGGCAGTAAGTATCCTTATATACAAGAGGGTGATAAGATAAAATTTATTAAACTAAAAACACCAAATCCATTTAAGTTTGATGTTATATCATATATAACTAGACTACCTGAAGAGTTTGGTTTAAAAGATTATATTGATTATGATATACAATTTCAAAAAACATTTTTAGACCCTATGGAGTTTATACTACAATCTATTGGTTGGAAACATGAGAAAGCTGCTAGTCTGGAGGATTTCTTTGGATAGATTAAGTTTATTCATATGGGTTTATGTGGCTTACAGAGTAGGTCAAATATTGGCATTAAGAACCAATTTGAAAGTATGGGAATTGTGTTTTATGTGTTTAGTATTTAAATTTATATTAATGAGTTATGCTAGATAAAAAATATAATATAATATATGCAGACCCACCTTGGTCTTTTAAAACTTTTTCTGATAAAGGAAAAGATAGAAGTCCTGAAAATCATTATGGTGTTATGAGTTTAAAAGATATTTGTAATTTGCCTATAGATAATATTGCTGACGATAATTCAGTTTTATTAATATGGGTGGTTGATCCGTTATTAGATAAAGCTTTTGAAGTTATAAAGGCATGGGGGTTTAAATTTAAGACCGTAGCATTTACATGGGCAAAGACTAATAAAACTAAACCAGGATTTTTTACAGGTCTAGGTTATTGGACAAGAGGTAATCCTGAAATGTGTTTATTAGCAACCAAAGGAAAACCTAAAAGAGTTAGTAAGTCTGTGCCACAATTGATTGTAGAACAGAGAAGAGAACATAGTAGAAAACCAGATATTATTAGAAATCATATTGTTAATTTGTGTGGTGATTTACCTAGAGTTGAATTGTTTGCTAGGCAGAAATCAAAAGGTTGGGACAGCTGGGGTAATCAGATAAATAGATTTAGTGAGGAGAAACAATGAGTGAACATATAAAATATTCAGATGATTGGCAAATGAATGATACGGTAAGAACATACAGAGACTTTGGTCCTTGTATTTTAGAAGCTAGTATTTCAGATGAACTATATCATATATTATGGACAAATGCTTTAGAATTAAGAAAACAAAAAAGACCAGAAACAGATCATAGAAAATTTTTGGCAGGTAATATTGCTGAAGAATATGCTTATATAAATCAGTTTTCTAAAAAAGAAGATAAAAGAGTTGAAACTGAATTAACATGGTTTGCCAGAGAATATAGTCATAGAGCAACCGAACAATACGGATTAAAAAAACCACACGATATAAAAACATTCGAAGATATAACATTAGTAAAACCATTATGGGTAAATTTTCAAAAGAAATATGAGTGGAATCCACCACATACACACACAGGTGCCTTATCATGTGTTATTTACTTAAAAGCTCCATATGATATCAATATGGAAAATGGTGTTAATGAACATAATAAACATTCTAATACTCCAGCAGCAGGCAAAATACAACTATCATATGGTCAAGGATTGCCATACAACTCAAACTCTGTATTACATACACCAAAAGAAAAAAAGATATTAATGTTTCCTGCTTGGTTAGAACATCAAGTATTTCCTTTTCAATCAGATGTTGAAAGAGTTAGTGTATCATGCAACTTTATAGGTAGAAATAGTATATATTGGCGAGATGACCTAAAGTATAGAGAGGGTAATTAATTGGAATTGACTTTTGCTTTATTGTGTAGTATGATACCACTTATATTTGTGAGTTTATTATTATGGATGTGGAATGACGAAGACCCTAAATGAATCAGAGGCACTACATTGTGCCGGTATTTTTAATAACTATTTTGGTAAGTTTGATCGTATAGATCAATACATGAGAGACCAAAAGTTAGCACAAATAGAAACCATACCAGCGCCTTTACCAGGCATGGGTTTAGATTCAGATATGTTTGATGATTTTAATATGTCACCAAACGACATGGATTTAGAAGTAGTTGAATTAGATAATACAACATGGGACACAATGTTAAATATGATTTCTAGTCATACAAATATGACAAGTGTACCAGGCAAAACATTAAAATTAGCAGTAAAAGAAAAGAAGACAAATAAGTTTATAGGCTTTATAAGATTTGGTTCACCAGTAATTAATTGTAGACCTAGAAATGTATTATTAGGTAATGTTCCTGATCTACCTACATTTAATAAAACATCTATAATGGGATTTGTAATAGTGCCATCACAACCATTTGGTTATAATTATCTTGGTGGTAAATTATTAGCAGGTATTTGTTGTTCACATTGGGTCAGAGAAAAACTAAACAAAAAATACGATATGAATTTAGTTTTATTTGAGACTACAAGTTTATATGGCAATAGTAAATCATCAAGTCAATATGATGGTATGAAACCTTTTTTAAGATATAAAGGATTAACAGATAGTGATTTTGTTCCTTTAATACATGGTAAACCTTATCATGATTTAGTTAACTATGTAGAAAATGTTGTAGGCACAATTGTTAAAGAAGACGCCTCTAGTAGAAAATTAAAAATGACAAACGCCATTATAGGATTAATTAAAAGGTCTTTAGAAGGCGATAATCTAGAAAAATTTAATGCGACAATTAAGAACGCAAAAAATTTAACTGAAAGAAAAAGATATTATACTTGTAATTATGGTATAGAAAATTATATAGATATTGTTAATGGTAAATCAAAAGACATAGTGAAGTCAGATAGTTATGATAAATTTAACCTAAATAATATTATAGATTGGTGGAAAAAGAAAGCAACCAATAGATTTGAAAATTTGAAAAAAGATAATAGAATAAGAAATGAACTAGAAATATGGACAAATAATGGGAATACAGACATACAAATTATCAGATAACATGGCTATTTCAGAAAAAGAATACATTGATCTCAAAGAATATTGGGACTATCAAAGAAAAAGAGAGTACAATAAAGAACAATTAAGAGACTCTACGGATAAAATGCATGGTAGATTATTTACTGGTAATGGTATGGCCGTTTCTGTAGATGAAATATTTGATATGGTATGGAGTAAATTTCCAGAAGCAGAATTAGAAGAGCCACCAAAACATTGGATTCCTAGAGATGATAAATTAAAAAAGTGGAATGAAATACACAATGAAAAAGATAATAAGTAATTTAATTAATAAAATTTATAGCAGAGAAGAACCACCTAAAATGACATGGTGGACTAAACCAGAATATAATGGTTTAATTTATACAGCACCACCTTTTCCTGCTACAAAACATTTTCCTAAAGTTTTTAGAAATATGCCACGAAACAATCCTGGTTTAGGATTTCCTACAGCAAAACAATGTCCAGCTTTTGTTGATTTATATAAACACACTTATATACTGCCTATGTGGTGTGATGTTAATTTAAATATATCAGATAATAAAATAGAAAAAAAACCAGAGCCAGATAATGGTAGAATTAGAAAAGGTGGTAATACAGGTGGTGTAATCAAACCTAAATTAGAATCAACCATAAATGATAGATTACAATTTGAATGGGAAACACCATCACAGGAGTTTTTCTTTGAAAATCATGGTAACAATCAATTTCTAGATTTTGTACCTGAATCAAAAGAAGACTGGAAGTTTGTATGGAAACCACATTGTCCTTGGAATATGAAAACACCAAAAGGATATTCTGTATTTCAATTGCCTATGACATATGAATTTAATCCTGATTTTGAAGT
>VTLG01015880.1_pt1 | contig 16842 bp, 31 predicted proteins | sample 4694571 | NCBI WGS metagenome assembly VTLG01 (sample SAMN12604809, study PRJNA352737) | marine metagenome | biome: ENVO:00000447; feature: ENVO:00000209|ENVO:00000569|ENVO:01000036; material: ENVO:00002151; isolation source: viral sequences binned using virsorter ...
TACACAGATGAGCCAACAACCTATACAAACGAATCTACAGGTGAATCATTCTTTGATTGGATATGGAGAAACCCTCAAGGAGAGATTGTAGCCTATGGTGATAGAGATTTTAGAGATAGAGTTTATGGTGATTTAATGAACAGATATAATAATGAAATTTGGGATGAGTTAGATGCTTACGCAGAGTATGCAACTATAATTGGTTTTGACTTTTATCATCAAAGAAATAATTATTGGTTAATGGCTTACGGTAATTGGATATTACCAAATCACACTTACTTTGAGGGTGATGATGACTTTAATTATCTAAACAGAAATAATTGGGGTTTAGGTGGACTAAGAGAAGATTCAAGTCCAGAGCAATGGTCAGACTATCAGGCAGGCGTTATTATGGGTTGGAAAGTTACAAAAACTATAGGCTTCTTTGTTGAGGGAGAATATACTAAGTTTTGGGATAGTGAATTGTTTAACACCTCAGCAGGAATTAACATAAGATTATGATAAATTTTTTAAAATATATTACAGAAAAACTACAGCAATTTAAATGTTGGAGACACTACAAATGGAATAGTTTATTAGAATATTTAAAAGTAAATTGTGATTGCGATGTTAAAAATAAGTAAACACATTTCTTATAAAGAAGCTGTACATAGTGCAACAGCCAAGCGTAGAGGCATAGAGAATACCCCTAATCAAGAGCAATTAGATAATATGTATAAAGTTGCAGATTTTATATTTGAGCCTCTTAGAATGTATGTAGGAGGTGCAATAAAGATTACATCTTTTTTTAGAAGTCAAGATTTGAACAAAGCAATAGGAGGATCAACAAAGTCTCAGCATTGTAAAGGTCAAGCAATAGACATTGATGATGTTTTTGGTTATAAGACAAATTATGAAATGTTTGAGTATATAAGAGAAAATTTAGATTTTGACCAACTTATATATGAGTTTGGAACAAATGACAATCCTGATTGGATTCACGTTTCGTATGTAAGTAAAAAAGAAAATCGTAATCGAGTTTTAAGAGCAATTAGAGAAAATGGTAAAACTAAATACAAAATTATATAATGGATTTTTCTGTTATACTATTATTGCCTAATGGTGTTAATGTTGGTGTAAATTATTACCCTGCTGACATAGAGCATAATTTTGAGGAGTTAAATATTTATTTATTAATCATACAATTAAAATGGAGATTTTATTATGAGTAAAAAACCCTTTAAATCAACTACAGTAGGCAAACTTTTATTAGGAGCTGCAAGTGTAATCAATCCTACATTAAGCAACGTATTACAAGGCGTTACAACGCCACAAGAGGCGATTGCAGAGATAACTAAGGCTGATGCACCACAAGAGGATAAAATCAAGTTACAACAGCTAATATACGATCAACAAAACAAAGAGATAGAAGCTATAACGTCAAGATGGAAAGCAGATAGTATGTCTGATTCTTGGTTAAGTAAAAACGTAAGACCTCTTGTCTTGGTTTGGTGTATATGTATATTTTCTTTAGCAGGTATTTTAGATAGTATAGATAGTGTACCTTTTCACATAAACGCAACTTGGAATGATACTTTTGAGAAAGTAATGATGGCAGTAGTCTTAGCTTACTTTGGTGGAAGAACGACAGAAAAAGCTACAAGTCTATTTAAAAAATAGTTTTCCCCTTATATATAACGTACCTGATATAACGTATCTAGTTGTTTAAGGTATATAACGTATATATATATATATAGGCGAAGTTATATATTTTTTTTGTAACTTTCAAGTATGCCACGCAAATCTTCACGAAAAAATTTAATTAAACGTCTTGACAGAATTTTTAGTCTTTATATTAGACTAAGAGATGCAGATAAAAAAGGTATTTGTACTTGCATAACTTGCAAAAAAAAATATCATTATACTGAGTTAGATGCAGGGCATTTTTTAAGCAGACGGCATTTTTCTGTGCGTTATGATGAGCAAAACGTATTTAGTCAGTGCCGATATTGTAATCGATATAACGCAGGGCAACAATTTATTTATAGTATAGAATTAGAAAAAAAACAAAAAGGTTTGTCAAAAAAACTGTTAAAAAAATCTAAACAAACAAAAAAATTTACAGTTGATGATTTACAAGAATTGATTTATCTCTATCAAGAAAAAGTAGAATCTTTAAAAAAACTTATTAACAATAGTTTATTTTCCAAAAATAATTTATAACTTTAAGAAAATTAAATAAATTTAAATTATGGAAAGTCCAAAAGATCAGTTAATACAAATGTACTATCAAAGAGTACTAGCTATGACTGAAAAAATTAATCAATTACAAAACCAATTAAATTATGAAAAAGGGAAAAATTACCCACATCAGTCCTAGAGGCGAATACACAAACGCATCTGGTACTTTTAACAAATACCAAGTCAGATTTGACGATGGTCAAGAGTTTCAATTTCTTGCAAGAGGCGAATTTAAACGAAAAATCGGAGATGATATTTTTTATTCTATAACCAATGAGGAATATAAGACAGCTCGTTTAGAATATAATGTAGAAACTAAAGCACCTAACAAAGACCAACTTATTATAAGGCAGTCTATGGTAAAGGCAGCTTGTGAGTTTCACGCACATAGACCACAGTCAGACATACATACTTGTCTAGCTGATGCACAATTAATGATAGACTTTATAAATAAGTAGTTATGGAAATAGTAAACGAAACATTTGAAAGCTATCGAGAGGAGGTACGAAAAATACACTCAGCTATGCGACTATTAGTAAAGTATAAATATAGAATTATTGATTTAGAAAATCAACTTATAGATGATACAAACATTGATAGACCTATAGAAAGAGTAAGCTATAGCAGAGTACCGAAACACAAAAGAGTATATTTAAAAACTAATAATAAAAATGAATAAAATGTCAGTAATAGGAAAAATTAAAAGAATAACAGACGTAGAGGAAAAAGGTACGTTTAGATTTAGAAAGTTAATAGTAGTAACACAAGAAAGAGAAGAAAAGTATAATCAAACAATTTGCGTTGATTTTGTCCAACAAAATTGTGGATTATTGGATGTTTGGAAAGTAGGAGACTATGTACAAGTATTATTTAATCTCAGAGGTAGAGAATGGACTAACCCAAAAGGTGAAATCTTATACTTTACTACTCTTAATGGTTGGAAAGTAGAAGACTATAAAGAGGAGGTCTCCACAAAAGACCAAGCACCAGACAGAGAAGATGATCTACCATTCTAATTTTTAAATTTCAAGTGAGGGGGTTTCGTACCCCCTTTTTTTATGCTAATAAACTACGATAAACATATAAATACATTAAACGACTTTCGTAAAGGTAAAGTCAAAGAAGCCTTAAAGCTAGGACATAAAGAGATAGACAGCAATTTTAGGTTTGTTGCAGGAAATATGAATCTACTTGTAGGTCATAACAACGTAGGTAAAACACACTTTACGTTTTATCTTATGCTACTTTACTCTCTTAAACACAATATTAGATGGTTAGTTTTTTCTTCAGAAAATGACGCTGTACAACTAATTAAAAAGTTAATAGAATTTATAGAGGGAAAACCAATAAACAAAATAGAAGAAAAAGATTACGAAGAATCAAAAGAGTTTGTATATAACCATTTTAAGTTTGTAGATACTAATAGACAATACACCTATAAACAACTTTTAAAGTTAGCAACAAAAGTAAAGGAGGCTTGGGACTATCACGGCTTACTTATTGATCCTATAAACTCTTTAAAGAAAGATTTAAGAAATACAAACGGTTATGAATTCAACTACGTCCAGCTTACTGATATTCGCATCTTCTGCAAAACACATAACATATCTACTTGGATATGTGCGCACGCAGTAACCGAAGCCCTGCGCCGTAAGCACGGAGCTAATCACGAGTATAGTGGTATGACTCCTCCTGCGACACTCGGAGACACTGAGGGAGGTGCTGTGTTCGGCAACCGTGTTGATGATGCACTTGTGATTCATAGGTACATAAGTTCACCTGATGCTTGGATGTACACAAGACTTGCAATTTGCAAGGTGAAAGAGATGAGTTTGGGCTATAAGCCGACAAGCCACGAATCTCCAATACTATTCAAGTCTATTTTAAATAATGTGGGCTTTCAAATAGGAGGAAAGAATTTAATTAAGTATAGAACTAAGAAACAACTAACTATTGACAATACTAGAAAAAATAGCTAAATATCATAAGCTCTGGGTAAAGCAAGTAATATCTTTTGGTTGTAAACCATCGGATGCTGAGGATGTAGTACAAAATATGTATCTTAAAATAAACACGCTTATAAATTCTGGTCTTGATATTACGTTTGACCAAGACATAAATAAGTTTTATATATATCGCACCCTTAAAAGTTTGTTCTATGATCAATGTAGAAAAGAATCTAAAATACATAAAGTAAACATTGAGTATTTAGAAAAGTATATTAAGGAAGAAGAAGAGTATAAAGAAAAAGATGTTGCAGGTAAGATAAAAGAATACAATAAAATACTAGATGAGTTGTATTGGTATGACCGAAAAGTCTGGGAGCTGACAAGAGAAAAGAGCATAGCAGAAGTTAGTAAGCTAACAAACATTAGTTATTATTCGTTATATAATACAGTTAAAGGTGTTAAAAGATTAATAAAAGAAAAAATACAATGGGACTTGGAGACTTGATAGAAAAGATTACAACCTACACAGGAATCAAGTGGGTAGTAAAAAAGATATGGGGAGACAAGTGTGGGTGTGAAGAACGCAAGAAAAACCTAAATCAGAAAGTAAAACTATGGTAAAAGAAGATAGAATACTTTGGGAGGCTTTTCTAAACAGAAAGAAACAAAACGAAATTGACAGGCAACAAATAGAGCTTATAGCTAGGCTTCACTCAGAACTATACAAACATAAGTACAACGAGCCTTGCACCTGCTCAAGTAAAATTTGGAATCAATGGATTGCTGAGATAAATAAAGTATATGAATCTAAATAAGGTACACGAGTTTGAACAAATAATTGTTACACTTTTAAATGTGCAAGGGTGGAATCTTGAATGGTGTGGAGGAGGCTTTGAGCATTTTGATTGTATTGGCACAAGCCCAAAAGGTAAACAAGTAGTCTTGGAGATTAAGTGGAGAAAGAAATACTATGAAAAAAAAATGATAGAAAAGTATAAGTTTGATAAGTTGATTGAGGAAGATGCAGAGGCTCTATACTTTGTAGCTGATCCTAAAGGACATTATATTTTTTGGTTGAATGATTTAGCAAAGCAAGAAACTGTAGAGCTGTATTGTCCAGACACTACTTTATGGACTAAGAAACGAAACAATAAAGAGTGCTACCTACTAGACGAAAAAGATGCACATAAAATACATATCAACTATGCCACTACCTAAACCTAAAGCAAACGAATCAAGACGAGAGTATATGCAACGCTGTATGAATGACAAAGTAATGATTAACGAATACAGAAACGCTAATCAAAGAATTGCAGTTTGTTCTTCTATATTTGAAAAAAAGTAATTAACATTTGTTTATTTAATTTTATTTTGTATATTAGCTGTATGAAAACACTTATAGACGAATTAGTAATCTTAGATGACTGTGTAGTAACAGGTACTTTTGGTTGGAGGTCAGAGCTTGATCCTACTTGGGAACCTAGAGTATGGAATGAAACCTTTGAATGTTGGACTAAGAATTACTGTGGATAAAAAAATAAACAACCTTAAAGATTTAGAAATCTGGTCAGACCTAAACTTTCTTTCTACTATTGTCAAATCACAATTAGACAAAAAGAAAACAAAGAACTTAGAGAAGATGTCAGAATCATTAGTCAGGGTTGTTTTTTATTTTCAAGAATACTCAAATAACATACGATTACATAAACAAGCACTTTCAGAATATAGACTAACAAAAAACAGAGCTATAGAAAGAGCTAGAAAAGCAGAACAAGAAAATGAAAGATTACGAAAACAAAATGAGAGCCTTAGCATTTAGTTACTTAGGCTTAATAATTATATTTATATGGATAATATTGAACTCTTAAACGGAGAACTATTCAGACAAGATGAGATACTAGAGCTAATGAAGTCAGACGATTTCTACTATGGCTATCTCGGTAAAGCAGCACTCAGCTCCTCATCAATCAAACTACTCTTAGACAGTCCTAAGAAATACAAATACGTTACACAATACGGATCACAAGAATCAAATGCTTTAGATGCAGGATGGTTATTTCATACAGCAATCTTAGAGCCAGATGTATTTGAGAAACAAATATTTGTAGATGTACAATCTAAAAACTCTAAGGCTTATAAGTTAGCGAAAGAAGAACACGGTAAGGTGTTTACTATAAAACAAAAAAGAGATGCAGAGAGATTAGCTGATGCCTTTCTAAGAAACGAATACGCATTACAACTAATAACGAATTGCGAGTTTGAAGTACCTGCAATAAAAATGATACACGGTTACGCATTTAGAGGTAAAGCAGATGTATTAGGAAAAGGCATTATAGATTTAAAAACTTGTAGTGATATTAAGGGTTTTAAATATCAGAGTTATAAGTATGGATATGATGTACAAGTATATTTATACTCAGAGTTATTTAACAAACCTTACGAAGAATTTAAGTTTATAGCTATAGACAAAGGATCACTAGACATTGGCATCTATGATGTAAGTGAGGAGTTTTATAATTCAGGAAAAGAAAAAGTAACAAAAGCAATAGAAACTTTCGAGACATTTTTTATAAATGGGGTTGACATCGATAGCTACTGCATAAAAGGAATATTATGAGAGAGGCAAATAAAATAGCAGAAGATATTATAGATATATCTGGTTTAGATGTATTTGATAATACCAGAAAAAAAGAATATATACAGATGAGGTCTTTACTTACGTTTATGTTGAGGCATCATTGTAATATGAAGTTTACAGAGATAAGAGATTTCTACGAATCTAACGGAAAGAATTATGACCACGCAACAGCTATACATAGTTTAAGGTCTTTTGAGACTAACAGAAAACACAATCCTAAATTAGATAAGTATTTTGACATAGTCTTACTTAGAGTAAGAAACAAATCAAAATTAAGAAAAGCATTACTAAGCCACATAATAGACAACACTAAAGCAAAAGACTTAAAGATATTATTAAACATTGTAGATAAACTAAACTTAAAAGATGGAAAAGAACAAACAAAAGAGAAAGCAAATACCCTTGTATAGTGGACTAATAAAGTATTTCCCAGATGCACTATGCGAAGTAGCAAGAGTAAGCTACATAGGAAGTAAACAACATCATCCTGACGAGGATATACATTGGGATAGAGAAAAGAGTAGTGATGATCTTGATGCACTTATGCGACACTTAATGGAAAACGGTATGTATGATATAGACGGAATTCGTCATTCCGCAAAAATCGCTTGGCGCAGCCTTGCCCATCTTCAAAAAGAAATCGAGGGAGATAAGTTTCACGAGGGTTATGATGAACAGTTTGGCGATTATAAAATACCACACGATCAAATAATATCAGGTACAGAATGAAGCCAAAGAAGTTTACACAAATACAAAGAATAAAAAGATTAGAGAATATAGTAAGCCAAATCTATATGAGTGTAGAGGTAATAAAACAACAATTAGAAAAAAAAGAAGAATTATGAAAACACATTTTTATTTAGGAGAAACAAAGCAGTATACAAAGTTTAATATACTAGATCACAATAGAGAGCTTAATAACACAAATCTTGAAAAGATAGAAAAATCTATATTAGAAAACGGATTACAAGTTCCTATCATTATAGATGAAAGCTACAATATTATTGACGGACAACATAGATTTTATGTCTTACAAAAAAATAAAATGGTTGTAAGTTATATAATGTCTAAAAGAGCAAACACTCAAGACATTGATAAATACCAAGAAAGTAAAAAATGGACAGCTTGGGATTACTGTAACAAAAGAGCAAAGCTAGGAGACATATCTTGTCAAGAAGCTATGGATATAGCGGAAGAGTGGAATAAAGAAACTAGAGGTAAGCTACTTAAAATAAGAAGCGTAGAATTATTATTAGATGGTAAAGGAACATCTGGCATATATAACAAATTAAAATATGGAAAGTATCTAATAAATAAAGATTATGCTTTTGAGATATACGAACTATTACATCTAATGAATGAGTTAGATATGGGTACATCTGCATATGGACAAAAAATAATAAGACCTATAAAAAAACTATTTTACGAAAATAAAGGATTATCTAAAATAGTCATAGAACAAATGACCAAAGATTATTATATAAAAGCTTATTCTAATGAGAACGATCAATATGAATATCTAAAAGACATATATAATAAAACTAAAAGGAAGCTAAAATTATAATTTTCAACGTTATATAATTGATTAATCAATCTTTTTCAATTATGGATAAACGTAAACTTAATGGTGGTAAAAGAGAGGGAGCAGGTAGAAAACCTAAGACAGAAGAAGTAAAACTTATAGAGAAACTTACACCACTTGAGCCTTTAGCATTTGAAGCTCTTAAAAAAGGTTTAGAGAAAGGCGACTTTAAATATGTACAACTATACTACAACTATGTAGCAGGTAAACCAAAAGAAACAAAGGACATACACATAAACGAAGATGTACCTTTATTTATTGATTAATGCAACTAACCAAAACCTCAGCACTTAACAAACTACGAGAACTAGATAAAAGAGTTCGTATAATTCGAGGAGGATCATCAGCAGGTAAAACAATAGGTATCATAGCAATCCTTATAGACTATGCAATAAGACACAAAGGAAAAGAAATAAGCATAGTAGCAGAATCAATACCACATTTACGTAGAGGCGCTTTAAAGGACTTTCTTAATATACTTAAAGGTCTTAATAGGTATGATGATAGAAAGTTCAACAAAAGCACCTTAAAATACGAATTCAGTAATGGTAGCTATATAGAGTTCTTTAGTACAGATCAGCCAGACAAACTTAGAGGAGCTAGACGTACAGACTTATTTATTAATGAGTGTAATAATGTTAGCTTTGATTCTTACCAACAATTAGCAGTTAGAACATCAGGAAACATTTGGCTCGACTTTAACCCTGCTAACTTATTCTGGGTAGATAAAGAATTAGTAGGGCAGCAAGATACAAACTTTATAACCTTAACCTACAAAGACAATAACAGCTTACCACAATCTATAGTCAAGGAAATAGAGAAAGCAAAAGACAAAGGTAAGACCTCAACCTATTGGGCGAATTGGTGGAAAGTGTACGGACTAGGACAAATAGGTAGTTTAGAGGGTGTATGTATTCCTGATTGGAAACATATTGACAATATACCTGATGAGGCTAGAATACTATGCTCAGGCTTAGACTTTGGTTATTCTGTTGATCCCTCAACTATAATAAGATTATATAAATGGAATGAGGCTTATATCTTTGATGAGGTACTTTATCGTAAAGGAATGTTAAACAGAGACCTCAGCTATTTCATCAAACAGAACGAGATACGAGAACAAATATACGCTGATAGCGCAGAGCCTAAGTCAATAAAAGAACTAAGACAATATGGTCATAGAGTTTACCCTGTTACAAAAGGTAGAGATTCAATAGTGTATGGTATCAACCTAATCAACCAGAATGAAATCTATGTAACATCAAGATCAAAGAATCTTATTAGAGAGCTACAAGGTTATATATGGGATAAAGACAAAGAGGGTAACAATCTACAAAAACCTACAGGCGTACACCCTGATTGTATTGATGCTGCACGATACGCTTTAATGATGGAATTACAAAATATAAATAGAGGTAAATACGCAATACAATAGTTTCTAAAACTTTTATTTATTACGTTATATAAATATGAAAGTAGAAATCTATATACCAGACACTCTAAGCGAAATTACATTAGGACAATATCAGAAGTATCTGAAATATCAGAGTGATAATGATGATGAGAACTTTCTAGCTATAAAAATGATAGAAGTATTTTGTGGTTTAAGAAACACCACAGTAAGAGCTATGAAAGCAAAAAGCATTAGAGACATAACAAGAATACTTACAGATATGTTTAGTGAGAAACCACAATTAATAAAACAATTTGAAATGAATGGTCTCACTTATGGTTTTATTCCTGATCTTGAGAATATGTCTTTCGGTGAATACATAGACCTAGATACGTTTATAGGAGATTCAGAAAACTTACATAAAGCTATGGGTGTACTATACAGACCTATAACACAAAGCTACAAAGATAAATATATCATTGAGAAGTACGCAGGAGATAAATATGAAGATATGGTTAATATGCCAATGGATGCAGTATTAAGTTCTATACTTTTTTTTTATCATTTAGGGATGGAATTATCGACAACTATGCTGAACTCTTTGGAGGATCAGGAGGAGGAGAATTTAGTGCAATATCTCAGTTCAATAAAAAATGGGGATGGTATCAATCAGTTTTCAGTCTCTCTCAAGGGGATATTGGAAGATTTAAAAATATCACTCAACTAAATTTACACGAATGTTTATACGCATTAAGTTTTATGAAAGAGAAAGCAGACTTAGAATCAAAACAAATGAAAAGCAAATTTAAAAGATGAGCAATCAAGGAGTAAGAGGCTATTACCAAATAACACAAACAATAAAGACTAATCTCTTAACAGATGAGAATGTCAATACTGTAACAACAGGTGATATATTTGATATTGACTTAGCAAAACAAACAATCTTTCCTTTAGCTCATATTATAGTCAATAGTGTAAACATACAAGAGGCAGCTCTTAGCTTTAATATAACAGTTATGTGTATGGATATAGTCGATGTATCTAAAGACGAAACAACAGACAATTTTGTAGGAAACGATAACGAGCAAGATATATTAAACACACAATTAGCAGTAGCAAATAAATTAGTAGGATTGTTAAGTAAGGGTACACTATATCAAGACAAATATCAATTATCTGGTGATGCTTCTTGTGAGTTCTTTTATGAAAGGTTTGAGAATAGGTTAGCAGGGGTGGCTTGTACCTTTGATGTATTAATCGCAAATGATATAAACGTATGCAGTTAAAAGAAACAAAAGAACATTTAAACAACTTTGGTAAGTTTGTAGTACAACAAGCTAGATCAAGACTTTCTAAGGGCAAAAAAAATGTCAATAAAAAATTATACCAAAGTTTAGACTATATACCTTATGTTAAAGATGATGTTGTTGGTGTGCGTTTTATAATGGAAGATTACGGTAAGTTTGTTGATCAAGGTGTAAAAGGTGCAAACCCAAACAGACTACCAAAAAATGCAAGAAAATATGGCAAACAACAAGCACCTAATAGTCCTTTCAAATTTGGTAAAGGTAAAGGTGGAGGTTTAAGAAAAGGTATTACATCTTGGATAAGAAAAAGAGGCATAAAGGGTAGAGACAAGAGAGGTAGATTTATAACTAGAAAAAGTTTACGTTATTTAATGGTAAGAAGTATTTATCTTACAGGTATAAAACCAAGTATGTTTTTTACTAAACCATTTCAACAAGCATACAAAAAACTACCGAAAGAATTACAAGAAAAATTTGTAACTGATTTACAAAACATAATATTTGAATAATGGCTAATATATTACTGAGAAGTCCTTTTTTTGTTACAATTACTACAGCATCACATTTGTCTGCACAAATGGCTTTGACTATTGATGGTGGTTTAAGATATACGATACTTAAAAACGCAACAAGCAATAGAACAGTATTTGAATTATCTACATTAGCCAGAGATTACTTTATAGCTAACTATGGTGGCTCTGACGGCTCATCATTTGATACAGTTTCTATCGCTTATGTAATAACAACATTTACAGCAGTAGATGGTGGAGGTACAGGCACAATACAAACAACTGTAAATCATACAGGCTTCTATGGTTACTCTATGTTCTGGGATAGTGCAAACGCTGACATTGATCCAGACGATGCAGCTCTAACAAATACAGGTGGTACTAACAAAATATATCTTCCAGATAATACAGCAAGTTTTGTTTATGCTATGGCTAGCGGTACAGCAACAAGATACGCAGTAAGCACCTCAGCAAGTTCAGTATCTGCCTCAACAATTACCTATTCAGTAGAAAGAGTTTGTAGTGCTAAGTACACACCAATACAAATGAGATTTATAAATAAGAATGGTATGCCACAAGACCATTATTTCTTTTTAAAGAATGTAGAAAGTGTAAACACTAAATCAGAACAATTTAAACGTAACATATTTGTACAATCTACCTCAACTTATGGCATACAAGATCATCAAATGCAAACCTTTAACAAGACAGGTAAGAAACGGTTTACATTAAATACAAATTATTTAGTAGAGGCATATAACGAAGTAATACAAGATATTATGTTAAGTGAGTATGTATGGATATATGTAAACACTTTCACTCACGATGATAATACAAGTCTTAAGTGGCATCCTGTAAATGTAGTAACCTCATCACTAACAAAAAAGACATCTGTCAATGATAAACTTACACAATATACTTTTGAGGTTGAGGATGCAAATGATATTATTAATAACATAGTATAATGAGGCGTGAGGTACAACTATTTATATCAGATACAAGAGTTGACTTATTTCAAGATGAATCTATAAGCATAACTGATTCTGTACAAAATGTATCTGACATAAGTAAACTATTTACACCTTTCTCAAAACAATTTAACTTACCTGCATCACAAACAAACAATAAATTATTTAAGCACTATTATAACTTTCATATTCAAGGTGGCTTTGATGCTCGGTTTAAAGTAGATGCAAGAATAGAGATAAACTTTGTACCATTTAAAACAGGTAAACTTAGACTGACAGGCGTATCACTAAAAGACAATAAACCACATACTTACAAAGTAGTATTCTTTGGCGAGCCTAATAGTCTTAAAGATATATTTGGTGATGAAGATTTAAGTGGTTTAAATGGCTTATCTACCTACGACATACAATATGATAATAATGATTTCTTAGATGCTTTTAAAACAGGCTTACAATCTACAGGCACAGCAGCTACAAACCTATCAAACAGAAATGTAGTAGTACCCTTAATATCGCTTAACACCTATTATACTTATAACACCACATCTACAGACAGATTAGACAATGTTACTTTTACAGACTTACGTAAACAACTTAAACCTGCTATAAAACTAAAAAGAGTTATAGAGGCAATACAAACCCAATATGACATAACATTTAATATGTCAGACGTACACCTTGACGAAAAGGTATTAGCTGAGGACACAAGCCAAGTAATTACAGAGGCTAGTCCAAGTGAAGATGTAATTTTAGAAGATGCAACAAGTGATATAAAAACATTTTTTGGTAGTGATATGTTTGACGAGCTTTATCTTTGGTTGCATAGAGAAAAGACACCTATCACCTCACCAGAAACCACTACAAAAACTTTTGGAGTAGATACAACAACTAGAAGTATTAAGTTTACTTTAGCAGACTTTACTTATAGCTCTGGTAGTGGTGATGTATTGACAGGGGGTAAACTTGTAGTAACTGATCCAGATGAATATACTATAAGAGTTGGACTTACACCAAGTGCAAACGCAACGACAGGCGAGATTATAGTAAAAGATAAAACTACTAATGAGCTTTTGTTTTTTGAAGAAGATATAACTTTTCAAAGTGGTGTAAACCAAAATATATCACTAATGAATTTAACAAGTGGTAATTTAGATTCAAGGACTTATGACATAGAGTTTAGAATAAATTGTCAAACACAAGAAACCTTTTCAAGTGTTACTATGCGTATTACTAAAAACTCTAGTACAATACACGATTACACAGCAACAAACAAAGTATTAAACGACAATATATTTATACAAGACTACTTGCCACAAATGAAGGTAATAGACTTTCTTACAGGACTATTCAAGATGTTTAATTTAGTTGCCTACAATAGATTAGGTGATAGCACAATTTATGTAGAAACCTTTGATGATTTTATGACAGAGGGTTTAACAAGAGACATAACAAAATACATAGACGTTTCACAAAGCACAATAGATAGACCAATACCATATAATCAGGTTAATTTTAATTATTCTGAGCCTGTAACACAAACAAGCCTTAGGTTTGTAAATCAGTTTGCTCAAGCCTTTGGTGATTTAGAATATTCAGCACCAGAGAAGTATGACGGACAAGCATTTAATTTAGATGTGCCTTTTGAAAGAAGTGTTTTAATTAACTTACAAAATAGTTCTGGTGTAAACACAAACAACATATTAGGTTGGTGGGTAGATGACAAAGGAGACACTACATTAGGCAAACCATTTATATTTTTTAACAGAGTTATAGATTCAAGTAGTTATACAGTTACAGGTCTAAACATAACAGCTTATAATGCAGCTTCTAGCGTTTCTTCAGACGGAAATCATACTTTAAATTTTGGTGCTGAATATGACGAGTTTAGCAAATCTGTAAACACAAATAGTTTGTTTAGTAGATTCTATCAAAACTATATCGTACAAACATTTAACCAGAATGGTAGGATCATAAAAGTATCTGCTAGACTGCCTGTAAGTTTTATTCTAAATTATAGAGTTAATGACGTTATATTAATAGACGGTCAAGAGTATTACATAAATAATATTACGATTGATCTAACAACAGGCAAATCAGAATTAGAGTTAATAGTAAAAACAGTAACATATACTAATAGTGTACTAACATAATGATAAAGAACATATTAGACTTACTGCCTTATGCAAAAGGCGAAACGGAAAACATAAGAATAGCTAAAGGTAAATACAAATACCCTGAAACTGTTAAGGAAGTATATCAAAATTTTAAAAGAGACTTATGGCAACAATAGTAGAAGCAGAAATTAAACTGACAGCAAAAAAAGCTATTGAACAAGTTAAAGAGTTAAAACTTGAACTTGAAGATATTAAAAAAACGCTTAAGGCTAATGAGCAAACACAAAAGAAAGCAGAAAAAAGCACAAAAAGTTTTGCTAAAACATTAGGCACTATAGGTAAAGCAGGTGGTGTTATATTTCTTTTACAAAAAGCATTCGAATTATTAAAAAGTGCTATAAATAGCAATCAGCAAGTAGCAGACGGATTTGCTGTTGTAATGGGTACAATCAATCAAGTATTTACAGAAATTGCAAAGGTTTTAGTAGGAGTTTACAATAATGTTACAGCTACGGCAGATGGTTTTGATGCTTTAGGTAAAGTAGTAAGTGGAATTATAGATGTAGCTTTAACACCTTTTAAGTTAATATGGGATGGTATAAAACTAGGTCTATTTGAAGCTCAGTTAGCTTGGGAAGACTCATTTTTTGGAAGTGGTGATACTACAACTATAGATCGACTAAACGAATCAATTAAACAAACTAGACAAGATATAGGTGAAACATTAGATACAGGTGCAGAGGGTTTAACAAATATTGTAGAAAACTTTGGTGAAGCTGTTAAGGAAGTTGGTAATGCAGGAAGTCAAGTTGTAGAGGGGGTAAGCAAAATAAGTATAAAGTCTATAGCTGATAATGTAGCAGCAAACGTACAACTAAGAAAATCTGCAGAAAGAGCAAGGATAGAGAATCAAGGACTTATAGAGCAATATGACAGACAGGCAGAACAACAAAGACAATTAAGAGATGATGATACAAAAAACATTGCTGAAAGAATAAAAGCTAACAATGATCTAAAAGCTACATTAGAAGAACAAGAAAAGAAAATGCGTGAAAATGTCAATCTTATGATTGAACAAGCACAAGCCCAATTTGACTTGTCTGGTAAAGAAGAAGATTTTTTAGCCTTACAATCTGCTAAAAACGAATTGAAAGCAGTAGAGGCGCAAATAGAGGGCTTTATGTCAGAACAAAAGTCAAATGCTGTTGCTTTAGAAAAAGAATTAAACGAATTAGAAATATCAGGCTTACAAAATAAAGCAGAGTTGCAAAAAGTAGAAAGAGATTTCAAAGCAGAAATGATGGAAAATGATGTTCTACGTCTCGAGCAAATGCAAAAAAACTTAAAAACAGAAGAAGATTTAGAAAAAAAACGACTTGAAAACAAAATTAAAACATTTCAAGATGGTACACAAGCACAACAAGATGCTCAACAAGAATTAGATTTATTTTTAAAAGAAAGTGCAAATGCACAAACAAAACTAGAAAAAGACTTAGCTGTAGCAAAAGAAAACCAACTAAAACAAACACTAGGTAACATAGCAGGTATAGTCGGACAAAATTCTAAGTTTGGTAAAGCTATAGCGATAGTACAAGCATTACAAGATACTTATGCAGGTGCAAACAAAGCATTAGCTCAAGGTGGCTTGTTTGGTTTTGTTGGTGCAGCAGCAGTTATTGCAGCAGGTATCGCAAACGTAAAACAAATAGCAGGAAGCAAAACACCTAAGCCTCCTGCAAGTTTAGGTGCAAGAGATACAGGTGGAGAAAGCACACCATCTATTCCTGCTGCTAGTAGCCCATCAGTACCTCCATCATTTAGTACAGTAGGTGCTAGTGGTGTTAACCAATTAGCAGACGTTCTTGGTAATCAACCTCCTCCTAGAGCTTTTGTAGTAAGTGGAGATGTAACAACAGCTCAACAGTTAGACAGAAACATTGTAAGTAGTGCAAGTATAGGATAAACAAAAAAATTAATTAAAGCGTTATTATAATATGAGAATAGTAGAACTTATTTTAGGAGACGATGAACTAACAGGAATAGAAGCTATATCAGTAGTAGAAAATCCTGCAATCGAAGAAGATTTTATAGCTCTAAAAAGTCAAGAGATAAAACTTGCTGAGGTTGATAAAGAGAAGCGTATCTTAATGGGTGCTTTACTT
>VTLG01001930.1_pt1 | contig 16841 bp, 24 predicted proteins | sample 4694571 | NCBI WGS metagenome assembly VTLG01 (sample SAMN12604809, study PRJNA352737) | marine metagenome | biome: ENVO:00000447; feature: ENVO:00000209|ENVO:00000569|ENVO:01000036; material: ENVO:00002151; isolation source: viral sequences binned using virsorter ...
CTGCCGTAACTCTAAGTACAGAGTCAGGTCAGATCACAATGAACAACGCAGCGTTAGCAGATGCCGCAGAGGTATCTTTTACAGTTACCAATACAAAGGTTGCTGCAACTGATGTTGTCGTTGCTTGTCATGGATCTGCTGGTACAGCAGGGGCTTACATCGTGAGTGCAAACAGCATTGCTGCTGGTTCATTCAAGATCACAGTTTCTAACGTATCTGGCGGTTCACTAAGTGAAGCGATTGTCATTAATTTTGTTGCCCTAAAGGGTGCATCTAGCTAATGGCTATATTTGCTTTTAAGCGAATGAGGGAACAAAACGAAGCTGCTCAAAAGGCGGCTTCTGTTTCCACATCCAAGCCAAAACCAAAACGCAAGCCTCAAAAGGTAACAGTAAATGGCGATAACCCTTGATGCAACTGTTGGCGGTGCTAATGCCAACACTTATATAGGTCTTTCTGATGCAAACTCTTTTATTGAGGGTTTAGTCCTCAGTGATGATGCTGCCGCATGGGATGGGTCAAGCAACGATAATAAAAATCGTGCATTATTTACGGCTGCACAAAGAATTGATCGAGAAAAATTCTTGGGAGCTAGGGTATCTGATACCCAGGCACTTGAATGGCCGAGATCAGGAGTAAGAAAACCTGACACATACACAAACTTGTATGGGTTGAGCTTTCCAAACAGATTAGTTGCTGACTATTACCTTGATACTGAAATCCCAGATCGGGTAAAAAATGCACAGGTTATTTTGGCTGTATATCTAAACAACAACAGGAACGGGTTAGAGTTAAGTGGTTTAGAAGATTTTGCCACTGTTAATATTGGTAATATAAATGTAACTCCAAGATTTTATGGAGCTGTGGGCATTGATAGGATTCCACCAATCGTTGACCACTATCTAATGGGTATTAGAATAGGTGGAAGAGCAAACTTACAAATCAAGAGGTCTTAAAAAATGGGTTACGGTTACGAATATCCAGCAGCAATCATTATTACTAATACGGCTGCCCATACAGGCAGATTTGGTAAGGTGCATTGCTTGACAGACGCAGAAGCAACTTTTGTTGCTGAGAACATTACAGAGAATGGATCTGCAACTATCAACGGCATCACAATGAAAGCATCATCTGAAGTTTGTGGTGTTATTACAAGTATTACTTTAGCTAGTGGTCAGGTCATAGCTTATAGATTATGAGTATTGCTAACGCTTTAAAAAAAGTGGCTTCTAAAAGCTTAGTAAAGCTTGGAGGTAGTGTAACTATAAGACAAGTTACTAACGGCTCCTACGATACCGCTACTGGCGCAGTGAGTGAAAGTAATAGTGATACTGTAGTTAAAGGTTTACTAGAAAATATAAGTAATACTGAAGTAAATGATCTAATACAGGCAGAGGATAAAAAACTAACAATATCTGCTGGTGACATTACATTTGTACCAACACCAAAAGATAAAGTTGTAGTTGCTTCTGTTGTTTTTAAAATTATTACTGTAGTGACTAATCAACAAAATAATATACCAATAACCTTTGAATTATTCTTGAGGGCATAATGGTACGACAAATAAAGTTAGAGCAAATAGATGATCTAATGGCAGAAGCAGTACAAGAGTTAGTACAAAGAACAACATTACGTTGGACAGAACTTTCTAAAAATGCAACACCTGTAGGAGAAACTGGTAATTTAAGAAATGATTGGAAAACAGATATAAGAAAATATAAAGGTACTATTATTAACAGAATGGAATATGCTGAACCAGTAATTTATGGAACTTCATTACCACCAAGTTGGCAAGGTAGATATAGAACCAGACAACAAACTATAAAAGGCTTTCCAGAATTACAAGCAAAACAACTTACAACTCAATATATTTCACAAGAATTAAAAAGAATTATTAGGAGTATGTAATGGCTGCAATTAATTTAAATACAGTCAGACAAACCATAGAAGCAAGACTTGCTACAGAACTTGCGAGTAGCCCTGCAATATCTGTTGTATTTAATAATATGCCATTTGATGCTTCTGCTCAAGATTCTTTTGTACAATGTACAACTAGCTTTGGTAGTGGTTCTTATTTAGCCAGTGGGGTTAATGTTGTTGTTGGTTTAGTTACTTTGGATATATTTACTGATCAAGGTATTGGTGCTGGTGCTAATTACACTATTGGTAAAAGAATCAGAGACTTATATAATAAAATTACAGTATCAGATGTAATTTTTGATTCGCCTGTTGGTCCCGAGGTATTATCACAAAGTCCCGAAGGTAAATTCCAAACACAAATCAGAATTACTTTTGAAATATACGAGGATCTTTAATCATGCCAAAACTTGTAATTACAGAAGAAATGCTTGACGCTATTGAAGCTGTTAAAGGAAGAAGGGAAGCTGCATATTGGGACCCTCAGTGTAAAAAATATATGGAGAGTCAACAAAATTGTAAAATAGATGTAAAAAAGACTGAAAAGAGTTAATATATTTATAAATATTTCTTTTTTTTGTTATGGCTGCTGTTAAGGGTGACGTTGGAAAAATTATGTTTGAAAATGCTGGCGGTACCGAAGCTGACATTTCAGGCTTAAGAAATTGGTCTTTATCTATAACAAAAGACACACAAGAAACAACAGTTCTTGGTAATACCTCAAAAAGTTTTGTTGGTGGTTTAATTTCTGGAGAAGGTTCCGCAGAACTTATTTATGATCCATCTGGCAACTCTGATTATCAAGCTTTTATTGATGATGTTTTAACTACAGGGGATGCTGGCGATGCATTGTTTGAGTTATTTCCTGATAGTGGAACAGCATCAAAGAAATTTGGTTTTGCTGGAATTATTACTTCTGCTGAATATGGCGCAACTTTAGGTGAGATTCAAATAATAAATATCTCATTTGTGACAAACGGTGCGATTACTTCAGCTATCTGATACGTTAGGATAATAAGAAAATTTTTTAATGACAACAAAAAGAACAGTAGACATTATCACTGATGCTTTTAGTGATGTAATGTCTGCAAGACGCAAGTACGAGCTAGACACACCATCTGGTCAAAAAATAGATATTTATTTTCCACCTTTAACTAGATATGATAGACAGAAAGCACAAACTTCTGTTGGTACTGATGATGCCTTAATGGTTTCTACACAGCTACTTTGTCAATTAGCAGAAAAAGAAGATGGGTCTAAAATGTTTGCTGCAGCAGATGCACCTAATTTACAAAGAATGTTGCCAGAGAAAGTTTTAAACGATATTGAATTATTTTTATTTGAAATTAAATTAGATGTTAATACAGCAAAAAACGATTAAAGAGAAATAACTGGCTTAACTTTGAGTTGTTTCTCGCAACTGAATTAGGTAAAACATTAACAGAATTAAGACAAGGTATTACTGAAGAGGAATTAATATATTGGGCGGCATATTACGAAAATAAATATGAGAATGAAAAAAGGATGCATGAAAGAGCAAAAAACAGGTAATATATAATTAATAGATTTTTGTTTAACTTAAGTGGCCGAAAGTATAGTTACCTTAAGAGTTGAAGCAAGAAATGCAATATCTTCTTTAAATAAAACTTCGCAAGCAACAAGATCGCTTTCAAGAAATGCAAACGGTGCCACGAAATCTTTGGCAGCAACATCAACCGCAGCAAGAGGATTAGGCGCTGCATTAGCTACTTCACTTGGACCACTACTTACTGTAGGTGCTGCTGTTGCTACTGTAAGTAATGCAATAGGTACCTTTTCTGCTAGAGAAAGAGATGTTGCGATTCTTACTCAGGGTTTACAAAATTTAGGTGCCGGTACTATGGCTCTTAATGAATTACAAGAAGCAGCAAATAAATTAGGAAACCAGACATTATTTAATCAAGAAGAATTTACAAGAGGCTTTAACTTATTAACAAGTTTTAGAAATATTGGTGTTGATTCATATTCAAGAGTCGCTCAGGCAGCAGCAGATATTGCACAAGTAAACCAAGTAGATGTTAATACGTCATTTATGCAATTAGCAAAAGCATTACAAGATCCTGAAAGAAATTTATCAAACTTAAATCGTTCTGGTATTGCTTTTACTAAGCAACAAACAGAAGTAATAAAAGAGTTAATGAAAACAAATAAAACAGCAGAGGCTCATGCCATGATTTTGGGTATAGTTGAAGAAAGTTATAATAAACTTGCACAAGCTGCTGCAGAAGGATTTGCTGGTGAAGTCGACTCATTAGGTGAATCATTCAGGGATTTCTCAGAGACATTAGGAAAAGCATTAGAACCAGCTTTAATTGCAGCTACCCAAGGGTTAACAGCTTTGATAAAGGCTGCTGATGATCTTTTTAAATCACCACTCGGCAAAACTGCGGGTGTGTTTACAGCGATTGCTCTTGCATCAAAAGGCGTAATAATAGCATTACCAATAATAAGTGCAGGTTTATTAAAGGTAGCTGCTGCTGGTGGTATAGCTACGATTGCTCTTAATGCTATTCCATTTGTTGCTATAGCTACTGGTGTAGGTTTTTTAACAACAGCATTTTTTAAATTAAATGCTGAACAAAAAAATTATAATGATTTAATTAATGCTGGTGGTGAAGCTGATGTAACGCAAGCTATAAAAGACCAAGAAGAGGCTATTGCAGCAATTGACAAACAATTACAAAGCTCACAAAAAAGAGGCAAAACTCGTTTGTTCCAGAAAAAAGCAGAAGCACTACAAGATATTAAATTGTTAAAGGGTAGATTGAAAACTGTTGAGTCTGATAAAAAAATTGAAGAAGCTAAAAACAATATTGTTGCTCTAAAAGAAAAAGAAAATAAATTAGAAGAAGATCAAACGAAAAAATTTCAAGACTTTCTTAAAAAACAACAATTAGCAAAAGAATTATTACAAGCAAGTATTGACGGAAACAGGGAAGAGGTAATGTTACAACACCAAATAAATGCTGCTGTTGATATTCATGGCGAAAAGAACAGACAAAAAATTACAGATATACTTACAGCTAACGTTGGTTTAAAAAATCAAAAAACAGAAATTGATAAAATAAATGAAGCAAGTCAAAGACAAGCGGAAGTATTTGCAGAAATTGGTAAAACTATTGGCACTCAAATAACAGATGCTTTAGTAGGTGCTATTAACGGTACAAAGTCTTTAGGTGAATCAGCAAAAGCTATTTTAAATGATTTAGCTAACTCACTTTTAAGAATGGGTATCAACTCAATGCTTGGCGGTCTTTTTGGTGGAACTGGAATAGGAAATTTTCTTGGGTTTGCTAATGGTGGTAGACCACCTGTTGGCAGAGCTTCAATAGTAGGCGAGAAAGGTCCAGAATTGTTTGTTCCTTCTTCTGCTGGTACCATAATTCCTAATAACCAAATAGGTGGTGGCGTTACTAATAATATTGTTGTTAATGTAGATGCATCTGGTTCTAATGTTGAAGGTAATGAACAACAAAGTAGAGAATTAGGACTTGTTCTTTCTACTGCTATACAGGCAGAGATTGTTCAACAAAAAAGACCCGGAGGTTTACTTGCATAATGGCTACATTTCCATCATTTACACCTACTTATAGTGGTTTTAATAAAAAATCAGCACCAGTAAAAAGACTTGTTCGCTTTGCAGATGGTTACGAACACAGAGTTTTATTTGGGTTAGCTAGTCATCAAAACCCAAAAACTTTTACTGTACAATTTAACGAATCAGAACAAAATGCAGATGTTATTGAAGCATTTTTAGATAGTAGAGCAAATGATCAAGCAAGTTTTACTTTCACACCCACTGGTGAAGGAACATCAAAAACAGGAACTTACAGTCAATCTGCAACTACAGTTACTATCACTGTTGCCAAACATGGTATAGCTATTGGCGAAACTGTAACTCTTGACTATACATCTGGTTCTGCAACAGATGGAACATTTATTGTTGCTTCTGCCGTTAATGAAAATACTTTTACTGTTACTGCTGCAAGTAGTGCTACAAATAGTGGAAATGTAACTGTAACTGTTTCTGGTGCTAAACAATATGTATGTGAAAATTGGACAAAAACTATTCCATACAATAATAGAGCTATTTTAAGTTGTACATTTAGAGAGGTGTTTGAACCATGAGTAGTAGTGTAATAAGTGATATTCAATCAATAAATCCTTCCTCTATTATCGAATTATTTACTCTTACAACTACTGCTGCTTTGCATGGCTCTGCCACAACATATAGATTTCATGCTGGTTCAAGTTTAAATTCTAATGGAGAAATTGTATGGGCAGGTAATTCTTATCAAAGATTTCCTGTACAAGTAGAAGGTTTTGCATATCAAAAGGGACAACTACCAAGACCAACTTTTACTGTTAGTAATGTTCTTGGAACTATTACCGCAATACTTCTTACTGTTAATGAAACAACAAGTGGAAATGATTTAACAGGTGCAACAGTAACAAGAATAAGAACCCTAGCAAAATTTATTGATGCTGTTAATTTTGCTGGTAATACAAATCCTTATGGTACACCAGATCCTAATGCTGAATTTCCTCAAGAGATTTATACAATAGATAGAAAATCTCAAGAAACAAGAGAGAGTGTTAGTTTTGAACTTGCTGCACCTATTGATCTTGCTGGTGTTCGGGCTCCAAAAAGACAATGTACAAGAACAGAATTTCCTAGTATTGGGCGAATAAAAATATGAGTTGGAAAGATGTTGCATTGGCTCATGCAAAAGAGCAAGACCCAAAAGAGTCTTGTGGTTTATTAATTGAAATAAAAGGTAAAGAGAAATATTATCCTTGTAAAAATTTATCAAACTGGTCAAATCAATGTTTTATTATTGATCCTGTTGATTATGCAAAAGCAGAAGACTCTGGAAAAATATTAGCTGTAATACATAGCCACCCTGTAACACCACCCATTGCAAGTCAAGCAGATATGATAAGTTGCGAAGATACAAATTTGCCATGGCATATAGTAAATCCAAAAACAGAACAATGGGGTTACAATGAGCCAAGCGGTTATAAACCTCCTTTAATTGGTAGACATTGGGTTTGGGGTGTTACTGATTGTTGGGCATTAGTAAGAGATTGGTATAAAGAAAAAAAAGGAATTATTTTAAAAGATTGGGAGAGACCAATAACACCTGAAGAATTTATTGCAGACCCAATGTTTGAAAGATGTGCATGGCGTACAGGCTTTAGACAATTAAGACCTGAGGAAAAACTGGAAAATGGTGATTTGTTGTTTATGTCTATTCTTACTTCTGGTTTAAATCATGTGGCGATTTTTATAGATGGTGATGTTTTACATCATTTGGCAGATAGAATAAGTTGTAGAGAACCATATAATGAATGGTTGTTAAAATGTACTGGTATGAGGTTACGCTATGCTTCGTAAACTTAAACTGTATGGCGAACTGGTTGAGATAACAGGCCATAAAGAATTTGATGTTTCTGTAAATACCACAGCACAAGCTGTAAGCTTTCTTGTAAATAATTTTCCACAATTAGAAGGACATATGGCAGCTAGATATTATCAAGTGTTATTAGAAAAAGAAGATGTTGGAATAGATGAATTGCATTATCCATTAGGTCAATCTGATATAAAGTTTGTACCAGTGGTTTCTGGTGCTGGTGGTAATTTAGGTAAAATTTTATTAGGTGGTGCTTTGATTGCAATGAGTTTTGGTGTTGGAGGTTTATTTACTTCACCTCTTGCCTTTGGAGGTGGAGGTATTGGATTTGCTTCTGCAGGGTTAGGAGCAAAAGCTGCCTTTGGTATTGGTGCTGGTTTAGTTCTGTCAGGTGTAAGTGGTATGTTATTCCCTGTACCTAAAATGCCTGAATTTAGTTCAGAACAAGATCCAAGATTATCTTTTAGCTTTAGTGGGACACAACAAACAGGCAGGGCTGGAACGCCTGTGCCTGTTGTTTATGGTGAAATAATAACTGGTTCTGTTGTTATAAGTGGTGGAATAGACACTGAACAGGTACAAGCATGACAGATAAAAGAAAAATTATTCGTGGTTCAAAAGGTGGTAGTTCACCTCCACCGCCAAGACAACCGACAAGAACACCTGACACTTTACATAGCAAACAGTTTGCAACATTTCTTGATCTCATATCAGAAGGAGAAATAGAAGGTTCAGCAAGTGCTTCAAAAGCTGGAATTACAGACAAAACGTCTGTGGCATATGCAAATGCATTTAAAAAAGATGTTTTTATAAACGATACACCAATTTTAAGATCGACTGCATCTAATACTGCACCTGTCACAACAGATTTTAATTTTCCAGATTTTCAATTTGGTACTCAAGATACAGGTAATTTAAAATTTAGGTTTGGAACAGCAAACCAAACAAAAATACCGGGCATAGAAAGCAGTCAAGCAACAGTTCCTGTTGGAGTTGAAGTTTCAAAAGATACCCCTGTAACAAGACAAATTACAAATACACTTGTAGATCGGATCAGAGTATCAATTACATTTCCGCAGATTCAAAAGGCAACAACCGAAGGTGATCTTTTAGGTTCTACTGTTCAATTTAAAATATCTGTACAATATAATTCAGGTGGTTTCACTGATGTTCATACCGATACTGTCACAGGAAGAACTGCTGATGCATATCAAAAAGATTTCTCTGTAAGAGTTACTGGTAATTTCCCAGTTGATATTAGGGTCACTAGAATAACTAATGATTCTACAGACACCTCGTTAATTGATGTATTTAGGTGGGAAAGTTTTACAGAAATAATAGATGATTCATCTACTTATGCAAACTCAGCATATTTAGCTTTAAGGTTTGATTCTCAACAATTTAGCGCAATACCTTCAAGAAAATTTAGGATTCGTGGAATAAAAGTAAGAATACCGGGGGCTGGTGCATCAAGTTCTGGAACGCCGACTGTAGATTCTTCAACAGGGCGAATTGTTTATCCCACTGGTTATATTTTTAATGGTGTTATGGGTGCTGCTGTTTGGACCTCATGTCCAGCAATGATTTTATTAGATTTACTTACAAATACAAGATATGGTTTTGGTGATCATATAACAGACAGCAATCTTGATTTATTTTCTTTAGTAACGGCAAGTAAATATGCAAATGCTCTTGTAGATGATGGCTTTGGAAGTCAAGAGGCACGATTTAGTTGTAACGTAAATATTCAAACATCTTCTGAAGCTTTTGATCTTATAAATGAATTATCAGGTGTAATGAGATGTATGCCAATTTTTTCTGCTGGCTCAATAACTATTACTCAAGATTCACCAAAAGATGCAAGTTACCTTTTTAATCTAAGTAATGTCACATCAGAAGGTTTTAATTATTCTGGTAGTAGTTTAAAGCAAAGACATACTGCTGTTGCTGTTTCATATTTTAATATGGATAGCCAAGAAATTGATTTTGAGGTTGCAGAAGATACCACTGCACAATCTAAATTTGGAATTATCACAAAACAAGTAAAAGCTTTTGGTTGTACTTCTAGGGGTCAGGCTGCAAGATTAGGTAGAGCAATTTTATTTGCAGAGCAAAATGAATCAGAGTTAGTAAGCTTTTCAACTTCAGTAGATGCTGGTGCTGTTGTAAGGCCGGGTGCAATTATTGATATTAATGATCCGGTTCGTGCTGGTGTTAGAAGAGGTGGAAGATTATCTGCTGTTACATCAACAACAGTAATGACTGTTGATAATGCAAATGCATCTGATTTGGCTACAACAAATTCACCAAAATTTAGTGTTGTATTACCAGATGGCACTGTTGAAACAAAAGATGTTTCTAGTATTAGTTCTGCTGGTGTTGTAACTGTAAGTTCTGCTTTTTCACAGACACCAAATGTTAATACTGTTTGGCTTTTAACAAACACAACAGTAGAGGCACAAAAATTTAGAGTGATTACTGTTGAAGAACAAGAGGGGGTCAATTATTCTATTACAGCACTTTCATATAAATCTGGTAAATATGATTTTATAGAAGATGGTACCGCATTACCAACACGATCTGTTTCTATTTTAAATGAACTAAAAGAACCCCCTGCAAACTTATCTGCTATTGAAACAATAGTTCCAATTAATAATCAAGCAGTGTCAAAAATATTTATAAGTTGGCAACCAATAGTAGGTGTCATTGAATATCAAGTAAACTATCGTTTTAATAACGGAAACTTTACAACTACAAGAGTTTCAAGACCTGACTTTGAAATAATAAATAGTCAGCTAGGCACTTACGAAATACAAGTTTTTAGCTATAACATTCAAGGCCAATTATCAGCAACTTCAAATGATCTTACATTTATTGCTGTTGGTAAGACTGCACTTCCAGAAGACCCTACAGGATTAACAATAGAACCTGTTTCAGATTTATTTGTAAGACTACGTTTTAACCCTGCTAACGACATTGATGTTACCCATGGTGGCTCAATATCAGTAAGACATACTCCAAGTATTGATCCAGCAGTAGCAACTTTTAGTAATTCAACAGAAATAATACCAAAACTTTCTGGGAATATAAGTGAAACATTGGTACCAGCATTAACTGGAACCTACAGCATAAAATTTATTGATGATGGTGGCAGAAGATCCGATAATGCTGCAAGAATACTTGTAACACAACCAGACCCACAACCAAATCAAGTAATACTTACAGAAAGGGAAGATACAGACTCACCACCTTTCCAAGGTAATAAAATAAATACATTTTATGATGCCGATTTTGATGGGTTACTTTTAGATGGCACAACATTATGGGATTCAATAACACAAAATATTGATGATTTAGCAAATATTGACTTTGCTGGCCCCATAAATTCAAGCGGTACATACGAATTTCAAAATGAAGTCGAAATGGGTGGGATTTTTAATCTTACTTTAAAAAGGAGGTTTGTTACTTCTGGTCTTTTACCCAATGATCTTATCGACTCAAGAACAGCAAATATTGATTCTTGGACAGAATTTGACGGAACTTTAGCAGAAGATGTTGGAGCTAAACTACTTGTTGCGACTACACAATTAGCTACTTCAACCTCAACAGCCGCCACTTACGAACAAAGCGGAACAACTATTACAATCACAAAATCTTCACATGGATATTCCGTAGGGGATCAAGTTGTTATTGACTTTACTGCTGGAAGTGCAACAGATGGTAATTATGTAATTCAAACAAGACCAAATGTGAATACTTTTACTGTCACCGCTAGTGCAAGTGCAACTATATCAAGCGGAACGGCTTGTAATATTGGCCCTAATTTTACTCAATTTAATACTTTTGCAAATGGAGAATATACAGCAAGAGGATTTAAATTTAAAGTTGAACTGACATCAGATGACCCTGCACAAAATATTAATGTTTCTGAACTTGGCTATGAAGCAAGTGTAAAACGAAGGACTGAAACTGTAAACACAGCAATTGCTTCTGGAACTTCAGCCAAGACAGTAGTCTTCGGTTCACCCTTTTTCACAGGCACTGGATCTCTTGGAGGATCAACAACTGCATTTTTACCAACAGTAGGAATAACTCTTGAAGGTGCTGTTTCTGGCGATTATTTTAAAATTACATCTATAACAGGTACTCAATTTGTTATTGAGGTAAGAGATGGTAGTAATAACTTCAAAAATTTAAGTTTTAAATATACCGCAATCGGGTTTGGTAAAGGAACTTAAATATGTTTATATTAGAGTTATCAGTTATTCTATACTTATATAAAAAGGATTAAGTAATGGCAACACATGACTATGTACTAGCCAACCAATCAGGGGCGGCTTTTAGAACAGATTTAAATAATGCCCTTGCTGCGATTGTAAGTAATAATTCAAATTCTTCTGCACCAGCTACAACTTATGCTTACCAAATATGGGTTGACACTTCTGCAAATATTATAAAAATAAGAAACTCAGCTAATAACGCATGGATAAATTTATTTACTACTGCTGGCGGTGTTGATGTAGATTCTGCAAGTAATTTTGCTGCGGCTGTTACTTTTACTGATGACGTCACTTTTGATGGTGCGACTGCTGGTAGGGATATTGTTTTTGATAGATCAGATAATGCTCTTGAACTTGCTGCGTATGCACAAATCAAATTTGCAGATCAAGCTTCTGCAAGATTTGGATCAGGTGATGACATGATTATCAAACATGATGGAGCAAACGCAAGTATTGATAATAATACAGGTGGTCTTACGATTGAATCAACTGGTGACACCACTATGAATATTCAATCAATATTTAGGTTAATGACAAAAGGTGGTACTGAAGATTCAATAAAAGCAACCACAGATGCAAGTGTTCAGTTACACCAAGACAATGTACTTCGTTTAGAAACGGAGACAACAGGTGTTCGTGTCAATGTGGCTGGTAATTCTGGACTTAGGATTGATGGTACGATCGCTGATGTAGATCCTCGTATTGTTTTTAGAAGACACTCCAATGACGGTAATAACGCGGAACCGGCAGCAATTCAAATGACATATGTTGCTGGTACTACATATGAAAGTGGACATTTAAGTTTTTTCACTAATGGTGATTCGGGATCTGCTGGCTTAACAGAAAAATTTAGGATTCAAAATGACGGTGTTAAGTATTTGGATAATGTTTTTAACACTTCAGCAAATAATCAAAGAAAATCATATTTTAATAATACTGGTCAACAGTATCATGGAAGAAATGCCCATGAAGCATACATAGTTTTTCAAGATGTATCAGGAACTCAAATAGGTTCTATTGCTCGTACCACTAATAATGTTGCTTATAATACAAGTTCTGATTATAGATTAAAAGAAAATGTTTCTGGTTTATCAGATGGCATAACAAGAATAAAACAACTAAAACCATCTAGATTTAATTTTATTTCTGAGCCTGATATTACAATGGACGGATTTATTGCACATGAAGTTTCTTCGATTGTTCCTGAAGCTATTAACGGTGAAAAAGACGCTGTGATTACTCAAGCAATGCTTGATGCTGATACTTTAGAAGGAACCGTTGGCGATCCAATTTATCAAGGTATTGACCAAAGTAAACTTGTACCTTTGCTTGTAGCTGCTGTACAAGAGTTAATAGCAAAAGTTGAAACACTAGAAGCTGCTTAGTATAATAGGTAAACATATTTTTTTTATTATGACCCCAGAAGATTTAATTCAAGAAACAAAAGAAACTTTAGAATTTAATACAAAAAAAGTTGAAGTATTAGATAAAGATATTGAAAAAATAAAAAATGAAGCTAATGAAAAAATAAATAAGTTACAACAAGATAGAAATCTAATTGTTGGTCAAATTATAAAAGATCAAGGCGGTTTGGAAAAGTTAGAAAAATTGATTAATTCCAATAATAAAGTAGAATCTAAATAAAGAATTTAAGAAGTCATGGCAGTTACTAAAACTTGGGAAATAAATACTTTAGAACGTGATTTATCAGATGGTTTTGTTAAAAAAGTAATTTATCGTGTTATAGGTTTATCTGATTCTGTAGAAAAATCTAGGTTATTAGGCGAAATTATTTTTACAAAACCTGATTCTTTACCGAGTGATTTTGTAGCTTTTGCAAGTTTAGACTCTTCTACTGTTTTGGGTTGGGTTCAAACCGCTTTAGGTTCAACAGAAGTATCAAGGATGGAAACAAACTTAGAAGCACAAGTAAATAAAGTTTTAACACCTACATCTGCAACTGGTTTACCTGATGGATGGTCTTAATTAACCTTATCTTGCATCTGCCTTGTCATTATTCCCATAGTGACGTAGAGAGGTGCTAATGCACAGATTCCACAAAAAGTTATAATGGTGACAGGCATCAGTGCTTTTAAAAATGCTTCTTTTATCATGTTTCAAAAAATAGCGAATATTCTTTCTATAGTTTCCTTCGTATTGGTGTCATCTGTCATCGGTGGAAGCTACTTTGGTTATAAATATGTAACATCAGAACAATTCCAAACCAAAATGATGAATAAAGTTCTTGGGAATGTACAAGGACTTATGCCTAAGATATTAGATCAAGGGTTACCAGATATGACAGGGCCATCTCTACCTACAACTAAACTTCCTAAGTTTTAATTGGAAATTCCTGAGATCATAATCCCAGAAATAAAGATCAATGTACCGCAATACAATCCATATCAAGTATTAAACGTACCACCACCATCTATAAAATTACCTGGATGTGTGAAATATCATAGGGATGCAAGTCCTAAAAATACTGCGTTATATAATGACGATCCAACAGGTACAACTATTTCCTGTCCGTATGGTTCTATGCCTACATTTGAACCTATGTTATATGACAGAAGAAAGATCGAAATTGTTGAAAATAAAGAACAAGAACAGAGAGTTGAGAATACTGAGACACCAATACAAGAAGAAGTAAAACCAGATATACCGAAGGAAAAGAAAGAGATAAAATTAGTTCCCTGCCCTGGGCCAAAAGATCAAAGAGTAGGAGACTTTCGTAACAGTTCACGATTGGAACGTGTTATCGGCCATGAAAAAAGCGAAGATGGGACTAGATGTATAACTCTCTATGAAGACGTACCATTCAAGGATCAGTACATTCCAGAGGTTTCTACTATTGTATCTACTGCTGTTATTGGCTTGGTCGCTGCCAGTAGTCCATTACTTCTTAATGTCATCAAACCATTAGTAAAAAATATCGTTAAAAAGCTCACAAAGAAGAAAGATAAAGTAGAATAGTTAATACAAGGAGAGTAAGGCATATTTGGAAGCACTTCGTCTGCCACGAATCACTGCCCTTCTATTATCCCTTGTACTTTAGACAAGTAACTACCCGTAGCTTGTCTATTTTAATTTATGAGAATGGGGTAACACCTGATTTGCACGAGGTGTTATTTCAATATCAGAGCAAAGATCATAATAAGGACTATCTTTTTTAAAACGTATTCCAGCAATCTTCTTTTCACCGCAATGCTTTAATCTGGCAAAATGCCAATCAAGTTCTAGATTCTTAAGTTGTTGTTTTTGTATATTAGTTTGAGTTGCAGCAGCTTCCTTACATTGTTTAGTTAACTGTCTATCTAACGGAATAGAAAAGTTTAAGGTTATCCCAGTACCTAGTGCATAGCTATCCTTATTCGTTCCAGAATAGTTTTTTTGCATGAATAAAATTTTACCTGGCGAGTCGGGTGTTCCGTCTCCGATGGGTGAACCATCATCATCAAAATCTCCTTCTATATCTGTTTGGTCGTAATAAGGAGTTTCATAATAATCCCGATATGGTTTTCTCCAGTTTGAATTAAGAGTAGTAAATGGAGTTATGGTCATCATTGCTCCCTGACATACAACCCCACCACCATATTGGTTCGTATGAAAGCTACCGTTATTTACGTTCCAATTCTGATTAGTTACTGATCCACTATTACTTTGACTTACAGCATTAGCTAAAACTTTTACAGGGCTTAAGATTATTGCGAGAACACAGAGGTAGTAGTAGTAACGGACTCTGTTGTTATATCTCTTTGGATTGTCGTTATGTTCTGCAAACCAGGGCCATGATATGTTTCTGTAAATTGGAAAGAATCTCCCGATGTAGGATTTGTTTGTGTCCAATTTGGTTTTGTTGTCATATCTAATCCTGTCCATTTATAAGTAGTACCTCCTACAGTTCCATTAACTTCAACTGCGGTAGCTGCCATATCTCCTCCATCATGTGATATTCCTGTTCCTGTAACTGTATATTCGTAACCTGTTTTAAAATCTTTACTGGTAATAGATTCTGAGAGTGTAGAAGTTGTAGAAGTGGTACTAGACATACTTCCTTGAACAAAATTAGGAACGATATTTGCATTAGCTGGTAAAACATATAGAAGAAATAGTAATAAAAGCTTCCGCATAGCTCATTTTCAATCCACGGTGACAGAAGTTACATAAGAACCTGTAGCCGTAGTACCTGCTGAACCTGCTGTTATTTGGATTACATGATTATCAACAGTACCAGCTAAATTTGTAGCGACTCCTCCCGAAGTACTGGTCAAATCACCAAAGGGGCTTACTTCTCCAGTGGTTAGCGTAGTAGCTATTGTATCTCCAGTAGTGTGAGAAACCGTGTAATTGAAACTTTCCCCGTCAGTTAATTGTGATGCGGTAATTGGTGTATAAGCGTTTACACCATTAGTAGCTGCTCCTAGTCCACCCAGACTTCCAGCAGTTGTACCATCTGTTGTGGTAACTCCCGTTCCAGAAACACTGTATGAGTTTCCGATACGATCTGCTGTAGTTCCTGGAGCTGCAACTTCTAGCTGAACTGATGAACTTATTGAAGAAGTTATGTCAGCTAAGACAACAGTTGGACTTGCAAAAACCAATAGTGCTAATAGTTTTTTCATTTGATTCCAACATTAGTGTCTTTATTAGATACTACATTAAGCTGTTTTTTTTTGCCATTCCCACTATTTTTGACCTGTAATCCCATATTTTGCATCACTGATGCTAGCAATCCAGCAGCGAAAGTTGTGTCAATTTGTCGGGTTGAGTTTCCGAAATATGCAAAAGAAATTACGGATAAACTCCAAAAAAGTATAATCATCTGCACGAAGTTTGAGATGAGAGAAGGACCATCTTTCTCCTCTTTTTCTTCTATTATTGGTTCGGTTTTTGGGTCTTTTGTTGCCATAATCGTAGTGCTATACTATAAATATAAAGAAAGAGGCCAAGATTTGCAATAAGCGTTAAGGTAGAAATAGATATATATAGATCATGTCAAAGTTTTTAATCGGAATGTTTATCAAATTTGGTAAATCAGAATCTTTGCGTAAAGCAGCTTTATCTCTTCTTAAAGCAATGGTGGCAAAAACTGATAATGATGTTGATGATGCAATAGTAAAAATGCTTGAAGAAAAATTATTCCCAGTAAAATGAAAATTAACAAATTTCTAAACATTGAGGTAGAAGA
>VTLG01007198.1_pt1 | contig 16839 bp, 18 predicted proteins | sample 4694571 | NCBI WGS metagenome assembly VTLG01 (sample SAMN12604809, study PRJNA352737) | marine metagenome | biome: ENVO:00000447; feature: ENVO:00000209|ENVO:00000569|ENVO:01000036; material: ENVO:00002151; isolation source: viral sequences binned using virsorter ...
TTAGAGCACTTGGATCAATGGATGACAAAGGTTATTTTTACACTATGGCAGACAACTCATTTTGGGCAAATAACTATCCAACAGATACAGCGTAAGGAATAAATGGCACTGACTTTAAGCAAACGAATCATAAATTTTGTAATGGATCAAGGGGCTACCTTTGAAAAAGTAATCTTCGCACAGAACTCTGCGGGAGGAAATGTCACAATTTCTACAGGTACTTGTGCCGCTAAGATGAGGCAATCTACATATTCTGGTAATAATATACATACTTTCTCAACTTCTGTTACTGGATCAAATGTTACAATTTCTATGACTGCAACAAATACTGCAAACGTAGCTGTTGATCAGTATGTGTATGATGTTGAATATACTCAATCAGATGAAACTACTGTAGAGAGGGTTTGTCAAGGAATTATAACCGTATCACCAGAGTCTACAAAATAAGGATTTAACAAATGACACAACCTACATCTAGAACCACATTTAAAGATTATTGTAAAAGAAAATTAGGCCATCCAGTTGTTGAACTGAATCTTGATGATGACCAAATTGAAGACACTATTGATGACGCAATAACTTACTGGCAAGAGTATCACTTTGATGGTACACATCCAGAATTTGTTAAAAAACAAATTACTGCTTCAACTCAAATTGTTTCTTCACAATCTGGTACTTTTTCTAGTGGAGAAACCATTGAGGGGGGATCTAGTGGTATTAAGGCTACATTTCATCAATACCATAGTGCAAATACTACGATAAGGTATTCAAAACCAACTACAAAAAATAATTCCAATGCTGACGCGATTGGAGATGGAAATACTTATTATACAGATACAACTACTACATGGACTGCCGGTGAAACCATTACAGGAGCAACAAGTGGTGCAACAGCAACTGTTCATGGTAGTACATCTCAAACTATCGGTGATATAGATAATCATTATCTTTCTTTGGATGAGAGTTATATTGGTATTACAGGAATTATACCACTTACCGAAAATTTGAGTGGTAGTACAAATATGTTTTCAGTTAACTATCAGTACGCATTGAATGATCTTTATACAATGGGTTCAGCTGGCGATATGAAAAACTATGTTTTCACTCAACAATATCTTTCTACTATTCAAAATCTTTTCTCTGGATTACCTAGATTTAGATTCAATCGTCACAGAGATAGAATTTATCTTGATATAGATTGGAGTGGAGATCTTAAAATAGATGACTTTGTTATAATTGAAGCTTATGCGTCAATGAATCCAGAAACATATACGGATGCTTATAGTGATATTTTCCTTAAAAAATATTGTACAGCACTCCTAAAAAAACAATGGGGAATGAACCTTATAAAATTTGAAGGTGTTCAATTGCCCGGAGGTGTTACTTTAAATGGGAGACAATTATATGATGACGCAACTACAGAATTAGAATACTTAGAAAAAGAAGGAAAATTAGAATATCAACTCCCCGATGATTTCTACGTAGGTTAGAGGATATAAATGGCAACCAATCATTACTTTAATCATTATGGAACCAATACACCAGATCAAAGACTTGTTGAAAGTATCGTAATTGAGTCTATTAAATCTTTCGGTATTGATGTTCACTACATGCCTAGAACTGAAGTTAATACAGATTCTATTTATGGAGAGGATCGTATTTCTAAGTTTGAAGATGCTCGTATGGTAGAAGTGTACATTAAGAGCATAGATGGATTTGAAGGTGATGGTACATTTGTAAGTAACTTTGGACTAGAAGTAAGAGATCAAATTACTTTTACTATTGCTCGTAGAAGGTTTATAGATTTAAATTTTGAAACAGGAAATAGAGATAAAGAACCACTAGAGGGTGACCTTATTTTCTTTCCTTTGTCTGACTCCCTTTTTGAGATTAAACACGTACAAGATACAAATGTTTTCTATCAAATGGGTGGACTACAAACTTTTGATTTAGTTTGTGAGCTCTTTGAGTATGGAGATGAAGCAATTGATACTGGTATTGAAGAGTTGGATAAGATAGAAAGAGAAGAATCCTATTCAATAAAATTCACTCTCGGAACTGGAGCTGGTACATTTACAGTTGGTGAACAAGTGTATCAAGGTTCTACTGGATATGCAAATTCTGCAATTAAAGGAGAAGTTTTTGATTGGAATTCCAGTACAAGTCTTCTTACAGTTGGAAATATTATTGGAACTTTTGATGAGGATAATCAAATGTATGAATATCCGTTTTCTATAGCATTAGAAGATGATACTACACTTCTTTTAGATGATGGTACAACAAATACCCCCAATTCTTCAACTGAGGGTAAACTATTCTTTGAATCTGGTGCATCTTATGCCACAACATCTTTTGATGATAAGGTAATATCAACTGATGCATATGCAAATAATGTTGGAATTGAAACGGTGGCTGATGGTATTTTGGATTTTTCAGAAGGTAATCCATTTAGTGAAGGAACGGGCTATTAATGTTAGGATCTACGTTTTATCATCAAACTATACGAAAATATGTAGCAGTGTTTGGAACTCTTTTCAATGATATTAATATTGAAAGGAAGAATTCAAGTGGTACTGTTGTTGAAAGATTAAAAGTTCCTCTTGCATACGGCCCTAAACAAAAGTGGTTACTTGCTGTTCAAGATACTACTGCAGATAGAAAGGTTGTAGCAACGAGAACTCCAAGAATGGGATTTGCGATGACAGGAGTTTCTTATGATCCTGCAAGAAAATTGAATACGATTGGTAGAAATGTAGCAGCAAACACTTCTTCTACTACTACCAATATGATCACAATGTATAATCCTGTTCCTTATAATTTTGATTTTGAATTGTTTATACTTGTTAAAAATGCCGAAGATGGTACACAAATTTTAGAACAGGTACTTCCCTATTTTACACCAGAGTTTACTGTTACCGTAAATACAATTCCCGATATGAACATTAAGGCTGATGTTCCTATTACATTAAGTTCTGCTAGTGTAGCAGATGAGTACGAGGGTGATTTATCAGCAAGAAGAACTATTACTTGGACTCTTTCATTTGTACTCAAAGGGTTTATCTATCCAACTCTTACATCTGGTGAAATCATTAAAACAGTTGAAGTTAATTTCCGAATTCCAGGCGGTGATACAGAAATTGAACTTCCAGAATTTATTATTTATGAAGATAGTACACCAGATACCACAAACTATATACTATTAGACGGAATAAATTTAGTTATTTTTACATTATTAGAAGATAGTACTGCTGATACAACAACTGAACTTAGACTTATTATGGAAGATGGGGGCTTTGTATTGAATGAAGAAAGTAGTAATTCGTACAGAACATATAGTAGGGCAAGAATTACAAACGAAAATACTACTACTGGTGTACAAGATGCTTCAATCAAATCTCGTTATACAGTCGTTCCTGCACCCCTTTCTGCAACAGCGGACACCGATTATGGTTTCTCAGAAACTTTTGAATTTTTTGATGAGGGTAAACATAATGATCCAACAACTGGTACGGATATAGCAACATGAGGGATGTGATGCCTATGAATGTGGATGACCACTTAGATGAAGTTTTAGGAATTATAGAAAAACCTAAGAAGGAAGTCATTAAAACAGAGCGTTTTGTTCCTGTTATCACAAATGATGATAGTGGCGATAGTGAAATAGATTTCCAGTACGCAAGAGAAAACCTTTACAACCTCATAGAACGAGGACAGGATGGCTTGGAGGAAATGTTGGAAATAGCCAAAAGTTCAGAACACCCCCGTGCGATGGAAGTTTTCGGACAGTTAATCGGAAAACTTACTGAAACGAATAAAGAATTGTTAAATTTACACAAAACAAAAAAAGATATTTCACAGGACACTTCTGGCCCTAAAAATGTATCTAATAATCTTTTTGTTGGTTCTACTGCAGAATTACAAAAGTTTCTCAAGAAGGGTAAAGACATAAAAGAAAATGAAGAAGAACTATGAGCCCCGTGAAGCTTTAAAGAAAGCATTAGAATTGCCCGATGACCGCGAATATCTAAGTGAGGAATACCTCACTTGGTGTGTAAAAAATCAAAACTATAAAGAAAAGAGTGGTTGGAAATATGGGAACCAAATCGTATCTCGGAAATCCTAATTTAAAGGGTATAGGTGTCAGCGTTGATTGGACACCAGAAGCAGTTGAAGAATACAAGAAGTGTATGGAATCTCCACTATACTTTATCAAAAATTATGTTCAAATTGTGAATGTTGATAAAGGACTTGTAAAATTTGATCTGTGGGATTTTCAAGAGGACATGATAAATCATTTTCACGATGAAAGATTTGTGATATGTAAAATGCCTAGACAGACAGGTAAATCAACTACCATCATATCATATTTACTACACTACATACTGTTTAATCCAGAAGTTAACGTGGCAGTACTTGCAAACAAGGGTGCTGTTGCCAGAGAACTTTTGTCACGATTACAGTTGGCATACGAACATCTACCAAAGTTTCTTCAGCAAGGTGTGACGGTTTGGAACAAGGGAAATATTGAGCTAGAAAATGGCTCAAAGATTCTGGCATCCGCGACTTCTGGTTCAGCAGTTCGAGGGTCTTCTTTCAACATCATTTTTCTTGATGAGTTCGCACACGTACCAAATACCATCGCAGAATCATTCTTTACCTCTGTTTATCCTACTATATCTTCTGGTGAAACTACCAAAGTGTTTATCGTTTCAACCCCACTAGGTATGAATCTCTTCTATAAAATGTGGATAGATGCAGAAGAGAAACGTAACAACTATATTCCAATTGAAGTACACTATACACAAGTTCCGGGCAGAGATGATAAGTGGAGACAAGAAACTATTAAAAATACTTCAGAACAACAATTTAATCAAGAGTTTCTTTGTGAATTTTTAGGTTCTACTCGTACTCTTATAGATCCATCAAAACTAAGGTCAATGGTATTTAAGAAACCTATATTTTCAAGTAATGGTATTGATGTATATGAAGACCCAATTAATAAAGCCACATACTGTATGATCGTGGATACTGCTCAAGGAAAAGGACAAGATTTTTCAGCATTTTCTGTTTTCGATGTTTCACAGATACCATATCGACAAGTTGCAAAGTATAGAGATAATAAGATTTCACCTATGTTATATCCAAATATTATATATCAAGTAGGAATGAAGTATAATACTGCCTTCACTCTACTAGAAATTAACGATATGGGCTCACAGGTGGCAGAAGCTTTACACTATGATCTTGAATATGAAAATGTTATGATAACTTCTATGAAGGGTAGAGCGGGTCAACAAATCGGAGGTGGTTTTTCAAAGAATATTCAACTTGGAATACGAACCAGTAAACAACTCAAAAGAATAGGCTGTGCCACTCTAAAGGAAATGATTGAAACAGATAAGTTAATAGTTCCAGACTTTGAGACTATTGCTGAACTGACCACCTTTGCCGCTAAACACAATTCTTATGAAGCAGAAGAAGGAACACATGATGATCTTGCAATGACATTAGTAATCTTTGCTTGGTTGGTTCAACAAAGATATTTCAAAGATATGACAGACCTTGACCTTAGACAAAAAATGTATGAAGATTTTGAAGAACAGTTTGAACAGGATATGCTTCCATTTGGTATTATTGATGATGGTCGAGAAGAAGAAACCTATACAGACAATACTGGTCAACGGTGGGAAGTATCACCTTCAGTAAGAAATTATATTTAAAGGTTACTGGTAGAAGTGTCAAGACGAATATTTCCAGAAATAGAAATTCTTTCTTTATCACAATTATAAAAAGGATAAACCGTATGTTGTAGAGATGCAGGGAAAAATATCATGAATCCTTCTGATTTTTTATCTAAACAATAAGTATGTGTCCCAATTGTACCCAACATAGTAGTATAATGAAATTCAAAATCGGAAGCACAGGGTGAAACAGACTGAGCAACGAATGGTATTTTGTGTTGTTCTCTCCAATCAGTAGGAATTTTTATCCATATCACAAAAGAAAATATACCAGAATGATTATGAAGAGGATTGAATTCATTCTCTTTTTGAAAATTGACCCAAAGTGGTTCTAAACAAAGTGTAAAGACTTGTGGCCATTGCATGTGTACTTGTCTTCTATATGAAGGAAATTTTTCCAGAAATTTATCAATGAGTGCAATCAAGATAGTTTTAAAAAACCAATCATCCTTGTCTTTTAAAGTGAGAGATTTTGATATATTTCCAGCTAGATCATCATTCAAGCTTGTTGGATTTTTTTTCGCCGTTTCAATATAACTCTGTAATCTTAACATCACAGGTTTTGGTAGTTCTGTTTCTAACCATCCAACAGGTTCTTCTGGAACTTTTGCACTAACCAGTAATTCCATTTTTTCTTCTTTAAACATCTGTTCCAAATCCAAAATCTGCGTCAGGTTCTTCTTTATCGTGTCTTATATCTTGAAGTAATTTTTTAGCATCTGGATGTACTCTTGTAGAATTATAATCTAATCTAGATTCAGATTTAGTACATACTATTAGATGTTCTGGATTCACACACGAATTTTGTCCACAAATTTGATGTACGATATATCCAGAAGAGATTTCTCCTTTATGATGTAGATAAGAAAACCTATGTGCAGGTATAGATTTTCCTTGATATGAAAACATTCCATATCCCTGTTGTGTTTTTGAAGCCTTCCATGTCCAACATCCACTTCCTGTGTTTTTATCTATCTTTACTAAAAAGCGTTCAATTTCTTTCATGTTACCTCCGCGTGTTCATATAAGTATTTATATCTCAATAAATACTTAAAACACAGAGTTTAGGGTTTTTATAAATAATCTATAGTAAGATAACTTTGTATTAATTAACTAAAATTAGGAGAGATGGCATGCCTTTTCAAGTATCACCCGGCGTAAACACATCTGAGATTGATTTAACAACTATTGTGCCTGGCATTTCTTCAATAGATGCTGGATTTGCGGGTTGTTTCAGGTGGGGCCCAGTCAACGATGTAAAATTGATTGATTCAGAAGATTTATTAGTGGAAACATTTCAATCTCCTGACGCAAACACATACATTTCATTTTTAACAGCAGCAAACTTTCTAACGTATTCAAGTGCACTTCATGTTGTAAGGACTTCAAACACAGCAATGAAGAACGCTTCTGCAAGTGGAACTGTTGTTTTAATTTCAAACACATCACATTATCAAGCAACATACTCAGAACAAGAAGGATCACCAGTAACTGCACAGGGTGATTGGTCTGCTAAGTGGGGTGGAGATTTAGGAAACAGTCTTAAAGTTTCCCTTTGTGGCCCAACAAGAGCCAACCTCGCATCTGGTAATACAGTAGTTGCTGGAAACTCAGATGTTACTTTGACAGGAACATATGCAGTTCATGCAACAGACAAATCCTTCACAGGAACTAATACATTAGCTGGTACTGAACTCAGAGTCGGAGATGTAATTGAAGTTAGTAGTAATGTTATGGTAATTGCTACAATTACAAGTAATACTGCAGGAACTGTAGATAGAGATCCAACAACAGGTGCTATTAGTGCAGCCACAACAGTTCGTTACAAGAGATCACCATTTGCAGAACCATCAAGGAATATGGTGGGAACTGTAGCGGTTACTGCTAATGTTGCAACAGTTACAGCAACAGTCGCGACTGCTGGAGCACACAATACCACTTCTTTTACCAGACAATATACTGTTGGAGACATCATTAAAATTAATGGTGAAGAAAGAAGAATCAAAGCTGTTACAAATGCTTCTTCAATGACTGTTAATCTTGCATTTACTAATACAGCAACAGCACAAACTCACTCAAGAACATGGGAATATGCTGGTCTTTTTGACAAAGAACCAGTAACTACAGACCATTCTGCTGCAAAAGGTGCTCTCTATGATGAAGTACACGTTGCAGTAGTTGATGAAGATGGAGAGTGGACAGGAACAAGAGAAACAGCATTAGAACTTTTTACTGGTGTTTCAGTTGCTAAAAATTCTAGAAATGAAGATGGTACATCGGCATATTACATTGATGCTATAAATCGTAAATCAAAATATGTCTGGTGGATGGATCATGACGCTTTAGGTGATGCTTATACAACTGCCGGTGCTTCTGTGGTTGCTTGGGGGACTGCCGCAAATTCAACAGCAGAATATATGTCAAGTGCTGCTACTGGTAGTCTACTTAAAACTCTAAGTTTATCTGGTGGAGTTGATGGTTCAGCTCCTTCTGATGGAGATAAAATAACTTCATTCAATAAATTCAAAGATGCTGAAGAAGTAGATATCGGATTAATAGTCGGTGGAGAAGCTTCTGCAACAGTCGCACTTCAACTCATTGCAATAGCTGAAGGTAGAAAAGATGTTGTAGCTTTCATTTCTCCAGAACAGGCCGATGTTGTCAATAATGAAGGAAGTGAAGCTGATGATGTAGTTGATTTTAGAAATAATCTAGGGTCTTCTTCTTACGCAGTTCTTGATTCTGGTTGGAAATATCAGTACGATAAGTACAATGATGTTTATCGTTACGTTCCACTCAATGGAGATACTGCAGGTGTCACTGCTGCTACAGAAGCAAACAGAGATGCGTGGTTCTCTCCTGCTGGTTTTAATAGAGGAAACTTCAGAAATGTAATAAAACTTCCTTTTAATCCAAGAAAATCTGAAAGAGACACACTTTATAAAAATGGTATTAATCCTGTAACAACATTTATGGGTTCTGGAACTGTCTTATTTGGTGATAAGACTCTTCTTGCAAAACCTTCTGCATTTGATAGAATTAATGTACGAAGACTTTTCATTATTATGGAAAAGGCTATTGCAAGGTTTGCACGAGCACAACTATTTGAATTCAACGATGCTTTCACAAGAGCTCAGTTTGTTGGTGCGGTAGAACCATTCTTGAGAAATGTTCAAGGCCGCGATGGTATTACAGATTTTAAAGTTGTCTGTGATGCTTCAAATAATACTGGTGATGTGGTTGACCGTAACGAATTTGTGGGTGACATTTATGTTAAACCAAATCGTTCTATCAACTTTATTCAACTAAACTTTGTTGCTGTTCGTAGCGGAGTTGAGTTCTCAGAAGTAGTTGGTTAAAAAGTAGTATAAATAATAGTATATAACACATCTTATAGATGGGGGAAGACGGTGATTGCCGAAGGGTGTACTTGTAAAAAAGACTTCCCCATCACATCTTTAAATTTAGTCATCGGAGGAGAGTAAAAATGGCATTTACAATAGATACATTTAGAACTAACGCATTAAACGCTGGAGGTGCACGAGCTAATCTGTTTGATGTTACAATAACAGGTGCAACAGTTGCAGGACTTACACCTTCTGAATTTAATTTTTCATGTAAAGGTGCAGCAATTCCAGCCATGGCAGTTGGAGTTATAGAAGTTCCTTATTTTGGTAGAACCGTTAAAGTGCCTGGAAATAAGACATTTGATAACTGGACAACTACTGTAACAAATGATGAGGGATTTGAAATTAGAAATGCTTTCGAGAAATGGATAGCTGCGATGGGTACTCATAAAACAAACGTATCACAAATTGGAGGGGGAACTACAGGTGGTACTACTTCTCTTTATGGAAAAGCGAGTGTGAGTCAATATGCTAAAGCGGGTGGTACAGCTCTTCAAACATATGACTTTGTAAATATTTTTCCAGTTAATATGAGTGAAATTGCTCTTGCTTGGGATTCAAACGATGCTATTGAAGAATTTACTATTGAATTTGCTTACGATTATTGGACTCATGGAACAATAGTTGTATAATTTTTTTTATTATTTTATATTATAACTTAAACAAACTAGGGGCCGGGGGCGCTCAGTCCCTGTCTCTTGGAGTAGTACATGGCTGTTGAATTATTTGGTTTTACAATTGGAAGAACACAAAAAGAAAAGGAACAAAAAGACCTCGTTTCTTTTACTCTCCCACAATCAGAAGATGGTGCAATAGATGTAGCAGGAACACCTGGCGGTGCCTACGCTACCTATCTAGATATGGAAGGTTCTGCAAAGAATGAAGCAGAATTAATTCTACGATATAGATCTATGGCACTTTTTCCAGAAGCAGAAATTGCAATAGATGACATAGTAAATGATGCTGTTGTTGCAGACAGAGAACAACCCCCTGTATCTCTTAATCTTACCAATGTTAATATTTCACCAGACATTAAAACAAAAATAAGTGAAAATTTTACAGAAATATTAGGTCTGTTGAAATTCAATGACACCGCATTTGATACTTTCCGAAAATGGTATGTTGATGGAAGACTTTATTATCACATCATAATAGACCAAGAAAATCCCAAAAAAGGTATTCTAGAACTTAGACCAATTGACGCACTCAAGATTAGAAAAGTTCGTCAAATACTCCCCCCAAAAGATCCAAGTGAACCTAGTTTAATGCCTAGAGTTGAAGAATATTTTGCATTCAATGAAGCTGGTATGGATGGTAAACAGGGGGGTCAAGTAATGAGAGTTGCATCAGATTCCGTTGCATACTGTCATTCAGGATTATTAAATGAAGACAAGAGAATGGTTCTTTCGTATCTTCATAAAGCAATCAAACCCCTTAATCAATTACGAATGATTGAAGATTCGGTAGTTATCTATCGTATTTCAAGAGCACCAGAACGAAGAATTTTTTATATTGATGTTGGTAACCTTCCAAAACAAAAAGCAGAACAATATCTCAAAGACATTATGACTCGTTACAAAAATAAACTAGTCTATGATGCAAATACTGGTGAAGTTAGAGATGATCGAAAACATCAATCAATGTTGGAAGATTACTGGTTACCACGAAGAGAGGGTGGAAGAGGAACAGAGATTACCACACTTCCAGGCGGAGAAAATCTCGGTGAACTGGCTGATGTTGAATACTTTCAGAAAAAACTTTACAAGTCTCTTAATGTTCCAGTATCAAGGTTAGAATCTGAATCTGGGTTTGTTCTGGGACGAGCACAAGAAATATCCAGAGATGAAGTAAAATTTACAAGATTCATTGAAAGACTTAGAAATAGATTTAACCACCTGTTTAATACTTGTCTTGAAAAACAATTAATATTAAAGGGTGTTCTTACATTAAATGATTGGAGAATGATAGAACCAAATCTTTTTTATGAATGGCAGTCAGATTCACATTTCGCAGAACTTAAAGAAGCAGAAATGTTGAATGAAAGATTAGCCACTTTACAGAATATGAACTATGCTGAGGAAATTGTTGGTAATTTCTATTCTAAAGAATTTATTAGAAAGAGAATTCTAAAACAGACTGATGAAGAAGTTCGATTGATAGACAAACAGATTGAAGCTGAGAAAGCAGCTGCGCCTCCAGAAGAAGAGGAGGAATCTTTCGTTCCAAAACAAGATAAATTTATGAAAGAAGATATAAAACTCAAAAAAGAGATGAATGATATAATGAAAAGTGTTCTTTCTGAATCATAGAACTGACTTGATATAAATACAATTAACCATTAAAAAAAGGATTAAAAATGAGTGACTATTCAACCGAAGATATTGTGAAATATTCCATCTCAGGTGATGGAGCAAGAGTTAAAGAAGCTATTCAGAGTGTAGTAGCTAGTAAAATTATGACAGGTATGGAATCTAAGAAGGCGGAAGTTGCTCAAGCAATGTTTAATACTGTTCCTGTTTCTCATGAAAAACAAGAAGTAGCAGATACTTTTGTAGCTTCAGCTGAAAAAGAGACATCACAATAAACGTACACACCGTTATATGAAAAAATTTAAACAGTTCCGCGCGGAACAACAATATATAACGGAGGTTGGGCCATTTGCTAGTGCAATGATGGGTGCGATGGGTATCATCGGGTTAGGAGTAGGTGGATGGAAACTCTTTAAAACAGCAAAAGAAAAGATTAAGGGATATAGAGAAACTAAAGCTGATAAGAAAGCTAGAGCACAAGATGGGTTTTCAATGTCTGTAAAGGTATATAATCCAGCAACAGATAAAGAAGAACTACAAGATTTTTATGTAGATCCAAAAGAAGGTAATCCAGACCTTGAAAAATTAGGATATAAAATACCTAAAACATTGGGAGGAAAAATAAAACCTCCATCTGATGATGAACTTGATAAGATGGAGAAAGAAGCAGGGAAAAAAGCTAAAAGAGCAAATGCGGGGATCAAGAAAAAAGTTAAAGATGGAACAATAAAAGATGACGATTTAACAACTGACCAACAAACTCAGTTAGCTGATAAAGACAAAGAAGTTACAGATAAAAAATCCGCGGAAGATGAGAAGAAAAGGTCAGTAGAAAGAAAACCAGATTCATATTGGGTAGATAAACCTATAGATGATATACCGAAAGGTAAAAAAGATAAAGTTAAAGGTCTGGAAGCGAAAGAGATAAAAGATGGTAAGGGAGTTCTTGATTGGCAGGATAGGTGGAAAACAGAAACTGCTCCTGACGGTTGGACTAAAGTAAGTACAGGAGATGATGAAGATGATTTTGAATATAAAAAGACGGCTGATGTGAAAGCGGAGAAAGAGAAAAACAAACAGAACACAAGTGGTGGATCATCAACAAGTCAAGGTAAAGTAACAGGACAAGATACAAGTGCTGCAGATAAACTTTTAAGGAGAAATGATAGAATATTAAGTTTTGGAGAGTTCATCACAGAAGGTGTAATGAAGGATTTACTTAAAGCGGGTAAATCTAAGAAAGATAGTGAAATTACTTTAGATGATGGAGCAGATATACCGATAGATCCGCTTACATCGCAGATTTTGGTTAAATATATAGAAGGGTTAAGCTCTTCAGAAAAAAATAGAACTATTCAACAAATCCAAAGAACTGAACGAGCATTTATGAAAGTTCTTGGAAAAGCACATGAAAACATTTAAACATCAAGCTAGAATGAAGTTTGATGTTAAAAGGATAACAAATGGCTATAACTAAACTAACAAATACCATAACAGACACTAATACAAAGTATTCAGTACAACATACTGGACTTGCTGATGGTGCCACTCAACTTTCTGATAGTATCTGGGCTAACCTTTCTGCACTGAAGTACGCTAATGCTACAGTTACAATTAGTGCCGCACCAACTACTAATTTCTGTATTGGAGAAGTAGTGTCCACAAATGACAGTACAGCAATACACGTTAGAGTTACGGATTACACTAAAGGAGCAACAACTTTTAAAGGTTATAAAGTTACTAGTGCTACTGATATAACACCTCTAGCTTGGACTGCAGAAACTGCAACAGATATTGGTACAGAAAAAACATTGACAGGAAGTGTTTCTGGACTTAGTTCTGCAACCACTCATGCTAGTACACGCGTGGCTATCGCTGCACCAAAAATTAATCTCAGAAAACTTTGGTGGAATCTAGCATCTGGTATTGACCATACTAGAATTTACTTTGATGGAAGTAGTACAGAACAAACTATTGCATATATCACAGACAGTAATGGTTATATAAATTATGCAGGTGGAGGTAACCATATTGGAGCAATAGGTATGGGAGCAGCAGATGGAAATACTAGTAACGTACTTGGAGATGTTAATGTAACAACGGTAGGTGTAGCTGAACATGATACTTATATGATAGGTATAGAGATAGGAAAATTAGAAGGATTTGAATTACCAAATTTCTTTAAGAATGGTCAATTGGGATATGCACCTAATCAACATGGTTTTGGGGATGTATACTAATAAGGATACTAAATGAAAACTTACTCAGAATTTAACGAAGGAATCCTTAGTCTTTTTACCAAAAAAGGTAGAGAAAAACAAGCAAAAGTTTCAAAAAGACTGAAAGGTGTTAGAAAGACAAGAGATAAAGATGAAGCAGATTGGAAAGCTTGGCAAAATGCAAAGAGTAAAGCTGCAGGAATGGGAGGTACTAAAGCGGATGTTGATAGAGCTAAGGAATTAGAAAAATTACCTCATGTCAAGGCCAGGATTAAGAAAATGAGAGATAAACAAAGTGCTCAAAGTAAAGCAGGACAAAGTAGAAACTGATGAAATCATTTAAAGATTTTATGGAAGCGTTGACTCTTCAACAAAGAAGGAAGCGGTCAATTGTTGCTAAAAAGAAAGCAAAGATTACTGCCATAAAAAGAAAAAGGTCTATGAAAAAACCACCTTCTCAAGATAAAATTGATAAGGCAGTAAATAAGGCAGTAAGACAGAAAGCAATTACATTAGTAGATAAAGCAGGAAAATATAAAGACCCTGAAGCTTCAATTGGAGTAAAAACTAATATAGAGAAGAAGGCCGATCTTAAAGTACAAAAAATGGGTGGTAAATGGAAAAAAAGATTGAAGCCTATAATTAAAAAGAAAATGAAAGATGCCTTTAAACAGCGTCAGGCCAGTGCAAAAGAAAAATAATAAACGGAGAGAACCATGAAACTAATTAGCGAAGAAGCAACAAATGTAGAATTTCTTACAGAAGTCAAAAAGGATGGTGGTAAGAATTACTTCATTGAAGGTATCTTCATGCAAGCAAATAAGAAGAATCGAAATGGAAGAATATATCCAACAGAAATTCTTCAAAAAGAAGCAAAACGATATACTACAGAGTTTATCAAGAAGAAAAGAGCTTTTGGTGAATTGGGGCATCCAGACGGGCCGACAGTCAATTTAGAAAGAGTTTCCCATATGATTGAAGAATTGGAAGAAGTAGATCAAAATTTCATGGGAAGAGCTAAGATTTTAGATACACCATACGGAAAGATTGTAAAAAATCTTATTGATGAGGGTGCTCAATTAGGAGTTTCATCAAGAGGTATGGGTTCTTTAAAGCCAGCTGGAAATGGTATTTCAGAAGTACAAGGTGATTTCTACCTTGCAACAGCAGCCGATATAGTTGCTGACCCTTCCGCTCCAGACGCATTTGTTCATGGTATTATGGAAGGTAAAGAGTGGGTTTGGGATAATGGTCTACTTAAAGAGACACAAATCCAAGAATATAAAGATAAAATTAAAAAATCTTCAAGAAAAGACCGTGAAAACGTGCTTGTTGAAGCTTTTAAGGATTTTATTGTCAAGTTGTAAATATAAGTTATTATAAATAATATTAGTAAACATACACAGATAACAAATTAGGAGATTTTCAATGTCTGAAGAAATTTTGGAACAAACGGCTGAAGAACTGGAAGAAGAGCAACAAGCTGTTGCGGAAGAGTCTTCGGGCGAAGAAATCTTAGATGAAGCAAAAGCTAAGGTAGAAAAAGAAGAAGTTGAAGAAGAAGAAGTAGCTGAGGAAATGGAAGAGGTCGAAGAAGCCATTTCTATTCCTAAAACCAAAGCCGGAATGATTAAAGCTCTTTATGACCAATTAAATGGTATGAAGAAGGCCGATCTTTCTGATTCTTTTTCAAAAATCATGGGCTCAACTCTTACAGAAGAAGATGAAGAAGAGGGTGAAGAAGAGGAAGAAGAAAAACCAATGGAGTCCAAAAAACTCAAAAAGGAAGATCTTGAAATTGATGTCAAAGAAGACATTGAGGCCATTACAAATGGTGAAGATCTTTCTGAAGATTTTAAGACTAAAGCTTCCACAATATTTGAAGCAGCAGTTTCAGCTAAAGTACTTTCTGAAGTCAATCAAAGGGTTGAGAAATTAGAAGAAGATTACAAAAAAGAAATTACTGATGCAAAAGCAGAACATTTGTCCACAGTTACAGAAAAAGTTGATGGTTATCTCAACTATGTTACTGAAGAGTGGATGAAAGAGAATGAGTTAGCTGTTGAAAAGGGAATTCGATCAGAATTGGTTGAAGACTTTATGACAGGACTTAAAAACCTCTTTACAGAGCATTACATTGACATTCCAGAAGAGAAAGTTGACCTTGTTGACGATCTATTTGAGAAAGTTGAAGAATTAGAGCAAAAACTTGATGAGTCTATTAACACAAGTGTAGATATCAAAAAGGAACTTGCTGAGTATAAAAAGGCTGAAACCTTGAGAGAAGTTTCAGAAGACCTCGCCGATACCGAAAAAGAAAAATTAGGTAAATTGGCTGATGGAATAGATTTTGAAGACAAGTCTCAATATTCTGAGAAACTTGAAGTAATTAAGGAAAATTATTTCCCTAAACAACAGTCGGAAACAATTACAGAAGAATTGGAAAATACTGAGAAAGAACAAGATAGTTCAGAACCAGCTATTGACCCAATTATGAGTAAGTATGCTTCTGCATTAACTCGTCACAACAATTAACATTTTTAGGAGATTACAAAAAATGTATCTAGCTGAAGGACTACAACAAAAGTGGGGCCCAGTCTTAGAGCATCCAGATATGCCCAAGATTAAAGACCCCTACCGAAAAGCGGTTACCGCCGTTCTTTTGGAAAACCAAGAAAAAGCCATGGCAGAGCAGGCAGCTGCAGAAGGTCGCGGCTCTTTGATGGAAGCAACAACTTCATTGACATCACTCGCACCAACAGCAAGTGGTACTGGTGGAGTACAATATCAAGATCCAGTTTTGATCTCCATGATTCGTCGCGCAATGCCTAATTTAGTTGCCTATGATGTTTGTGGTGTTCAACCAATGACTGGCCCTACAGGACTTATTTTCGCAATGCGTCCTCGTTACGATTCACAAGGTGGTGCTGAAGCCATGTACTCAGAACCAGAATCCACACATTCTGGTGATGCTGGAGATGATATGGTCAGCTCCGGTGCCGGTGCACAAGCAGCAGCTCAGGGTGGAACATACTCCGCAGTATTGGGAGTAGGTAACGCAACGGCAACTGCTGAAACTTTCGGTCTTACTGGTACTGCCGGTACAGCTGCTGAAGATTTCCAGCAAATGTCATTCTCCATTGATCGTGTAACTGTTACAGCT
>VTLG01008960.1_pt1 | contig 16838 bp, 18 predicted proteins | sample 4694571 | NCBI WGS metagenome assembly VTLG01 (sample SAMN12604809, study PRJNA352737) | marine metagenome | biome: ENVO:00000447; feature: ENVO:00000209|ENVO:00000569|ENVO:01000036; material: ENVO:00002151; isolation source: viral sequences binned using virsorter ...
CAGCAGTTTCAAAATCTATTTTTGTTTGGTCATCTTCACCAATTTTAATATCAGTTGCAAGTAAAGATGTAATTGTTGTTTGTGCTGCACCAAGAGCAAAGTCTAAAGTATTATCTCCATCTTCATATGTTACAGTAATACCTGTCTCTGTATTAGAACTAACCATAGCTCCAACTGTATCTGCAATTGTTTCTGATAAAGTAGCACCATTAATTGTTAAAGCATCTGTTTCAAGAGTTCCATCAATATCTACATCACCTGAAATATCTAATTCTGTAGCAACAACTTTATTATTAAATGTTGCTGCACCTGCTTCACTCATATCTAAAGTTAAAGCTGTAATATCTGAACTACTATCTGTACCTTTAAATATAATATCTGTATCACCAGCTTGTGCATCTATTGTAATATTACCAGAAGATGTAGCAAGAGTAACTGCTGCATTACCTGTGGAAATATCATCTGCTGCTATACTTGTACTTGTATAAGTATTAAGTTGAGAAGCAGTAATATATTTTGTTGTACCCCCATCATCTACAAGAATTTTATCTGCGTCTGCTAATGTAATTCCTGTACCATCTGTAGCACCATCAATTTGAATTGCTGCTCCACTTACTTTATCAGCAGTTGAAATTGTTGCTAATTTTGAATCCGCAATTGCTGCTGAAGAATTTATATCTGCATTAACAATTACATCACTTGCAATAGCACCAACACCAGCATCTGAAATTGTAATATCTCCTGATACTACATAATCTCTCCAAGTTGATGTTCCTGTATCATAAATTAATAAAGCAGCATCACCTGGACTTGTAATATTTGTATCATTTAATTCTGCTAAAGTATCTTCTGTTGCTATTTGTGAATCTACATAAGCTTTAACTGATTGTTGTGTTGGAATAAGAGTTGCTGAATCAGAAGACATATTATCTTCATCAACAAATGCTGTAACTGTTATTGAACCATCTGATAAACTTCCATAAGTAACTGTTCCTGTTGTTGTAATAGCTGATGACCCTGTATCAATAGTTCCAAATCCAGAAGTAATTGAACCAGAATCTAATGCACCAGTAGTAACAATACTAGAACTACCTGCTGCAGCACCATAAAGTGAACCTATTGCAGTTCCATTTATTGTAATTGCGTCTGCTTCTAAAGTACCATCTATATCTGCATCACCTGAAATATCCAGAGTTGCTGCATCTAATTCACCTGATAAAGTAATATTAGTAGCACCAGTAATAGCACCATTTAATGCAACAGCTCCATTAATATCTATTGTAGTTGCCGCTATTTGTATTTCTGTATCAGCTACTAAATCTAATTGTCCATCTGTTGATGAATAAATATATGTTCCAGTATCTTGAAAATTTAATCGTTCTGTACTATTAATTAAAATATCATCTGAGAATTTAAAATAATCCTCATCTTCCATCCATGTAAGTACACCATCATTACTATTAGCATTAAAGGTAATAGCAATATCAGTATCTGCATTTGTACCAAAAGTTAATGTATTACTATATAAAGTAGACAAAGGTCCGCCATCTCCGGTTGTTGAACCATCATGCGTATGACCTGATGATATATGAAATGCCGCTAATAGTTGGTCATATTCATTATTCAGTAATGCTGCGGTAATCGTATCACCATCTGAAAATGAACTTTGTCTAGTATATGTTGCCATTAATTATTCCTTGTTAGGTTTTGGGATATTTTTCTTTAACTGCTGTTCTTTTAGATTGTAAATTCGTAAGCGTATCTCCACCATCTAGTAGAGCATGAACACACTCTACAGCACTTGGATATTCAGCTTGTCTATTTCTTTTCCATTCTTCCGCATTATGCTCATTTTCAACTTCATTTATTTTAGTTTCTATATCAGATTTAGATATTGGTGATGTTCCACTCTGCCAAACAATACTATCTAAGTCAGTTCCAGAAAGTGTAAATTGAGCATTTGAGTTTATTTTTCTTATTGCTTTAATTATTGTATCTGGTGTCATAATTATGCTCCTACTTCCATAGCTATAATATAGCTTTTTGTATCTTTATTTCCGTCTCTACTAGAATTTATATTGCAAGTTCCATCACTTAAATTTGTTAAATTTTGAACATATAGAGCATATGTTTTTTGAGATGTTGTGCTTGGACTATCAATAACAGTAAATGTTGTATGGTGTCCATCATTTCCTGTATTTTCCATATAATTTAATCCATAACTTGAATCTCCTAAATTAGTTCCTGAAGTTCCATCTCTAAAAATAGTAAATGCAAATTCTCTATCTCTTACTCTATAAGATACACCACATAAAACCATAACTTTGCTTGTTGAAGCTGCTGGTGTAATATTAACTGTTAAAGTATTAGAAGCAGTATGCCATCCTGCACTTGAAGATGATGTTGTTGTTCTTATAGTTTCATCAGTCGCAGAAACCACTTGAAGAATTTTACCTCCACCAGCAGCAGCTTCAAAAGCTGGAGGTGAACCAGCACCAGTAGAAGTTAAAACTTGTCCATCACTACCAGTAGCAATTGCAACTGGATTTCCACTTGCGTCATAAGAAATTATATTTCCATCAGTACCAGAAGCCATTTTGGCTAAAGTAATTTGGTCATCAGCAATATGAGCTGTATCTATACTACCATCTACATATGCATCACTATCAATTGAATTGTCTGCCATCTTTGCAGCAGTTACATTATCATCTAAAATTTTTGCTGTTGTAACAGCGTTAGAAGCTAAAGCTGTTGCATCAACTGAACCTGCTCCATAATGTTCCGTATCTATTGAATCTGCAGCATAGTGTTCACTATCAATAATATTATCTCCAATTTTAGCTGCGGTTACTGAGTCTGCTCCTAAAGCTGTAGTATCTACTTCACCTGCTGTAAGATGTTCTGTTCCAATAACATCATCTGCTATTTTTGCATCTGTTACAGCATCTGCATTTATTGCAGCAGTTACTACTGCATTATCAGCTATTGCAGCAGCGACAACAGAATCATCTGCTAATTTTGCTGAAGTAATTGCATCATCTGCAATATTAGCAGTTGCTAATGTACCTGTTGTACCATATGCTACATTTACTTTAATTTGTGCCATTGATTATTCCTTTGGATTTGAGTCTTTGATTGATTGTATTCTTGTTTTCCAATTATCTATATTTTTAAAAATTTCGTCTAGCTGGTCGCCTATATCTCCATATAAATTTTTACGAGTATCTCTTACAATATTATTATTTTCTAAAGCTGTTGCTTCACTTTCCAATGCGTTAAGTTGTTCGTCAGTTGGTTTAGCTTCTGCGACATTCCATTCCTTTATATAAGGATTAGAAACACCACCAATCATATCATCTTGTAAAAATACTTCTGTATCAAAATTAGGTGTTCTACCTAAATACACTATTATTTTATTTGCTAAATTTATCATTCGATTATTTTAAATCCTCCAAAGTTACAATTAAGTTCGTTACCACCACCAATATTATGATTACTTCCTTTATTGTGCCTTGCATAAAGTTCAACATAATCAGTTGCATTTAAATCTCTAGTAAAATGAGCAAATATAGTATGCCAACCAGCACTATAATCTGGCGTATGTAATTGTACCCAACCAAAACCAGAGCCGTTTAAATATGGTACAAATGAAAGTTCTTTAGCAGTTAATCCATCTGCCCATCTTATATTACCCCAAAAGTAATATTTTCCACCTTCACCAGCAGGAACTACAAAGCGATTATTGCTAGTATCAAAACACGAACCAACATCAAACACTTCAGTATTAAATGCAACTTTTGTTAATGTACCAGTAGTATGAGCTGTTGTTGATGAAGATATATAAGCATAAAAAGCTGGAGTATTAGCTCCACCTGCACTCGCCCAAGAATTATCTCCTCTTAAAAAAGTTGAAGATGAAGCAGTACCAGTAGCAGATAATTCAGCTACTCCTACAGCATCATCAGCTAGGTGAGCATTATCAATACTTGCATCAGTATAATGCTCTGAATCTACTGCATCATCAGCTAATTTTGTTCCATCTATTGCATCTGCAGCAATCTTCGCAGTTGTAACTTGTAAGTTTCCTATATGTGCAGTATCTATTGAGCCATCTACATAATGCTCTGAATCTATTTGGTCATCAGCGATATGTGCATTATCAATTGAACCATCTGCATAGTGTTCGCTGTCAATAACATCATCTCCAATTTTTGCAGCAGTTACGGAATCTGCTGCCAATTTAGCAGTAGTAACATTTAAGTCAGCTATGTGAGCTGTGTCTATTGAACCATCAGTATAATGTTCTGAATCTATTGCATCATCAGCTATCTTTGCTCCTGTTACTGCATCAGCATTAATCTTTGCTGTAGTAACTGCATTACTAGCAATTTCTGCTGCAACAACTGTACCATCAGCAATTTTAGCTGCTGTAATTGCACCATCTTGAATTTTAGCAGTAGAAACTGCATCATCTGCTGGTACATTAAGAACTCCAACGCCATAATGCATAATCCAATTACAAGTATTACTTGAAGTAGGACTCCAATCAAAAACTATATTAGTTGTTGATACTGTAAAGTTTCCTTGCTGTATAACACCATCTATTGAAATTAAAATATTATTTTTTCCAACTGGTGTAAAAGCTGCACTTGATTTTGTTAATGCGTAGGTTGTACTACCATCAAAAGTAATGTTATCGAGTGTCTCGACATTACTTATTTTATCTAATCCTCTTCCTATATAACTCATTTATATTCCTTTTTCTTTTTTCATTATTATATTCTTCCTCCGGGGATAAAATCTACATAAAAACCTGATACAGTATAAGGTGAAGCTGTACCATTACTTCTCATTTTAAAATTACTTGTAAATCCACTTCCTGTCAATGTTGATTTTTGTTGTGGATATAATGTTGCTCCAAAAATTGCTGTTCCAAATACTGCTGTTCCAAATACTGCTGGGTTTGCTAAAGAACCAATACTTATTTCATCAGGTTGTGGAACATTATTATTTTCAAAGTCATAACGACAAAGAAGTTTTAAATTATCATTAGTTCCTTCTGCTCTTATACTTGTCTTAATATAATATAAAGTTTTTCGAACACCTGAATCGCCATAATCCATATCTGGTGTTTTATAAATTGCTGCAATATTATTTCCACCAAAATTATTTCCACTATCATGTGTATAAACATAACCATCATCTGATGCATGATATAAAACTTCTGAATCATTTTCATCTGTTCCAGAATGTATTCTTCGAGCAGGTATTCCTTTTGTTTCACTCCACTCATAAACTGCTGCACCAGTAGAAGAAATTTTAAATGTTCCTATAATTCCTAATTGAAGACTATTTGCTTTAGATGAATTATAATAAAATAATCTATATTGACTTTTTTCTCTTATAACTAAACTTGAAAAAGTAATTGTTGATAAATTTGGTAAAACATTATCTCTAAATATTGGTAAAATTTTTCGACTAATAGAACTAAGTTCAATATCATCAATACGAGCTGTACCTGCAATTGTTCTTAAACCATCAGGGGCAAGAAAAATTAAATCACCACCCATTTCCTGAACAGTATTACCATCTAAACATCCTATATTTTTAGTAACAGATGATAGTAATGCTGTGCTATCTAAATTAGATAATTGATAAATACTATCTTTACAAAAGATAATTAATTTATTACGAAAAGATTTTATTGCTCGTATCTGGTCTCCAACATCAATTGTTCCAGCACTTGAACCAGTAAAATCTTCTGGTATTAATCTTGTACTATAAGCAATAACTTGTGGATTATCAGATTGTCCTGCAACAATTAATCGTTCTCCAAAAATTGTACAAAGTGAAGGGTCGGAAGGAGCTGACCTTGCTTCAATTTCTTTAAAGGCATAAGTATATGAACCTCCAGAAATTGTTATCTTTAATTGTCCAATTTCATTTGCTCCATCTGTAATAAATAATTCACCATATTGAGATTCACCTTCATATAAAGCAAACTGACAATTACTTTGACTTGTTCTTGCTACTGCTGACGCACTTGCTAATTGTACTGCACTAGCTCCATTCTTATAAATAGTTTGACTTGAAGCTGTTGCTGCAAAATTTTCATCAACTGTCATTGATGTATTACTTGCTATAGAAAGAACATTATATTCTTCTCCATTAACTCTAATATCATCACCCGCAGAAAATTCTGAACTAAAAGCTGTACTTGTTCCTGTTATTGTTGCCGAACCTGACGATACTGCAACTGTTCCTGTCTTAGCAATATAAGTATTTTTATTAACTTGTGACCATGTTGTACCATCTGTGCTATAATAAATATTAGCACCTTGACAAGCTACAACACCTTTTGCATATCGAAAAATACCCTCTATATCATCTGCACTACCATTTGGTTGATTACTTCCAAATTTCGCAAATCCATTTATTCTTCGATATCCACCATGAATAGATGATTCAAAATTTTGTAATTGTGTTGCAATACCGGGAGTTCTAAATAAAGTATGTGTTGTTCCTACCTTATCTAATCCACCTTCGCATATAACTGATACACCTTGTTCTGCCATATTAAACTACTGCTATTCTATCATCTACCATACTATCTGGAAATGGTTCAATTAATTGTTCTCTCATATTTCTTAAACCTTTTTTATATTCTGCATCTGCAAGTTGTGACTGAGAAATATTATCTTTAAATTGATGCATATAATATCTTGCTCTTGCTAAAAGAACTGTTGTATATTGTTGAGGAAATACTACTGTATCACCATGATTTGTTAACTCTGTTGGTTGAGAATATGCAAAGAAATAAATTTTATAAACTCCCTTTGGAATGGGTGATAATCCAAACTTATCATTCTTTGGACTACGAATTATTCGTAATGGTATTCCATAACTTTGTGTATCACTTTTATCTGTTGCTTCTGAAATTGCATAATGTTTATTCCAGTATTCAATTGTTACTGGATGTAACTTTCTAATTTCATAAGGTGCAGACTTTCCACTTACACCTTCTTCTGTTAATGTTATATTATTATAATCAATATGAGAATACCAAGTAGTAACATTGCTTGTTCCACTTAAAAAATTATACCATCTTGTTCCGGCAACTGTATCAATAGTAGTGTTTCCATAATAATTATTTGCTGGGTCTCCTAGAGCTAAAAAACTCCATGTATCTTCAGCATTACATATATCAAAATATGCTCTGTTAATTTGGTCTTTAACTAATCTTTGTATGCCTTTAGCACTACTAGCAAAACTTGCAGAAGTTAATTCAACTTCATTCAGTTCTCTAAGAATTGTATTAGTTAAATCCAGATATGTTCTAAATGGAGCTGCCATTACTATTTATCTATTTTCTATTTATTATTAATTAAACTAATTGAATCTCTTGGTCACTATATAATTTAGTATCGCCTTTAGTTCCTTTGTCAGATTTATCAACTTCTCTTCTTAAATCTTTTTTATAGTAACTTCTAGGATACTTATCTTTTCCATGGTCCACAGATGCTACATTCTTACCTTCCATTACACTAGGTTGATGTCTACTAATTACATTTTCAAAATTTAATCCTTTTTTTACACTTGCCATATTATTTCCTTCCTTTATATAAGAAAGGAGGCGAACCGAAATTCGCCCCCTTAGTTAGTATTAGTCAATCTTATAGAATGCATTAATTAATGCGTTATCTCTAAGAACTTGTCTTCCATATACATGAAGCCCTCTAACAATGTCACCAAAGGTGTCATGGTCTCTAAGAGTTTCAATGTTAAGGATAGATTGTGCAGTTGCTGTAGAGCTGATATGACCAGCAATACATTTACCAGTTGCGTTAGAAGTAGATGCAATATTATTAGATTTATACATTTTAAATCCTCTAATCATTCCAGTTGCTACTAGACCATTTCTTACTCCACCATCACCTTGATTATAGTCTGATGTCATAAGTTTAGAGTCTTCTGCCGCTAGTTCTTCATAGAATCTAGGGTCAGCTAACATCCAACGACCTTCTTCCGGTATACTTTGCTCATCTAATAACCTAGCAAACCTAGACATAAGAGCTAATGGAGTAATTTCTCCAGAGCCATATCCTAAGTCAACTGAGTTAGTAGCGTGTTGTAAAGTTGAGTCAGCAGTTGAGCTGTCTGAACCGATTACATGGTCTGGACTAGCAGATGTAGTGCCGCTAAACATAGCTGCAATTACTTCTGAATCCATAGTGTCTTTAAGTGTGTAAGCCGCACTTGATGCACCTACTGAAGCCCAATTAACATGTGACATTTTTTCCTCAATATCATCAATAATGAATTTAAATGAATTCGCTTTATCAATAACAAGAGAAACTTCTTGGTCTCCAAGGTACTGTTTAGTAGTGGAAGCTGCTCTAGTATAAGCTGCAACAGTTACACTTGGTTCTTTAATAATTTTGACAGTATCGCCAAAAGCACTAATTTCACCAGCATAGTCTGTATTAGTTATCGCTTCAATGACAGATGTTTTTCTAAAGAAGTTTTGTATCTTCTTCGAAAATATTTCCGGGACCCAAAATTCATTTGTTTGTCCTGAAGTTCCTACATTAAAGTTAGAACTACCCGCACCACCAGCATTTTGTAATGTTCCCATTACATCCTCCTTGTGTTGTAGTTGTTGTTGTGATTACAGCTCTATCTTTTTCTTTGTTTTTAAATTGTCGGATTGCCTGAACCGCCATAGTTTCTGCCCATGTCATTTACGACACGACCATCTCTAGCTGCTTCTTCAATGGCTTTCTCATTCTTTGCAAACTCTGATTGAGACATAGCTGCTATTTGAGAACGAGTCCAAATTTTCTTCGTACCATATCCGATTTCTTTACTATTTTTTACCTGTATCATTTCTGATGCAGGAACAGTATCACCAGATACTTCTGATTTTTGTTTAGACTTGCCGGTATCTTGTTTGAAAAGGTCAATTGCTCGAGATGCTAAATCTGCATCAACAGCATTCCCATATATCCACTTCTTAATATCTTCTGGTTGATTATTAGCCCAATTATGAAATTCATCTGACTCACGAATTTCTTCAAAGTCTGGATGTAGTCTCGATAATTTAGCTTCAGCTTTTTCCTTGTTAATAGAAGTATTTAATTTCTTAAGACTATTAATCTCTGATTTTAAATCTTCTGTCTCCTTGGATGCTTGAAGATGTGATACTGATTCAACAACACCATAAACATCTGGGTATTCTCTTTTAAAAGCTTCAAGTTGTTCAGCACTCTTTGGAGCTTTATACTTAGGTCTATTTGACCTAACTTCAGCTAAGAGTTCATCTTCTCTTGCTTTAAAAGAATTAACCCGACCATCATAATGTTTCTTGAGGTCATCATATCTTTTTTTATAATCAACCTTTTTATAAGGTTGGTCTTTTGGTTCTATTGGTTCATTCGGAGTATCTTCCTTTTCCATTGTATCAACTACAACTTTAGGTCGGTCCTGTTTAACATATAGAGTGTTTGCATCAGCAAACGAACTTTCTGCTGCCTTTTCCATCTTATCATAATCAAGATAATCCTTTTTCATGTTATATGGATTTGGCTCTCGCTCTTTATTTTCCTGAGAAGTTGCTTTACTTAGTAAAGGGTTCTCATCACTTTTTACCATTTTTAATCACCTTTCTTGTTATTGGGGTTTTGCATTATTGCAAAAGTAGCCGATATAGAGTGCCTAGGTGATGACCCGGGTAGCTCTATATTTTGTACTTATTGACAGACATTAGTCCGCCTTTGTACATCATGGGTTGTTCATATTCCATTTGTTGAGAATCTTGAACTGCCATACTATTATCATACTCTTCCTCTGCTGCTTTCATTTGTTTTCTAAGTTTATCTACACCAAGTTGCTTAGTAGCTTTTGCTGTAAAGACAAACTCTCCATCTGATAACATTGCAGGGATTGAGTCTGAAGTTTCTGTTCCCGGTCCATCTACTTCGCCTTCACCGGTAAATTCTGTTGCAACTATTTTTGGAATAATTGATTTTAATTCTGGATGCATTTCTACTGCTTCATTTAACAATGCTTTTTCTTCTTCATCTAACATTGAAGTATCTAAAACAGTATTTTCATCTTCTTCTATTTCACCTTCTTCCATAGGAGGAATTGCTTCTTCCATTTGCATATCTAAATTTGTTTCTTGTTCTGGTGTAAGTTCTGGTACTTCCATTGGACCTTCTACTTCTCCACCTTCAGCTTTTTGATTTTGTAATCTTTTCCATTCTTGTGAGTATGCACTATAATCATTTGCAGATAAATCATTAATATTAACATTTTTAACTTGACTAAGCCATGCCATAAAAGGAGTATCGCCTTCTGCTAATCCAACTCTTCCACCATGTGCATAAGCTCTGTATTCTGGTTCTTCATAGTATCTACTAAATCTAGGGTCAAGTAATGGGTCAGTTGGCATTACTCCACCTGTTGCTGCTTGTCTTACATTTTTTTTATTCATAATTATTTTATTGTACATGTTTTCCCCTATTCGACTTTTAATTTCTTGAGGTGTTCTATTTTCTCTTGACATTAAATGAAAAATATTTAATGCTTGATTATAATTTTTTGTATCTTCATTAACAACATCACCTTTATTATACCTTGCTCTACTTTTATCAAACAATCTTAAAGGTAATCCTTCTCTTGCTGCTTGAGGTGTATTTACATCATAAGCAGTAAGTGTTGGCACTTCATCTGAAGAAGGTGTCAAAAACTTATTCATCTGACCTTTTAATGGTACTGTCGCCATAGTATTAATCCTGTTTGTTTAACTTATTTGTCTCGTCAAGTCGGATTAACTGTTCCAGTAAAGTCCATTTCCCCTGATTGCGGTATACCGCCTGTTCCGATTGTGCCATTGCCAATGCCCGAGTTATCTGGTCTTGGTGGTTTTGGAGGTACTGCTTCAGGGACTTCCATTGGGGACTCTGGACTATTTGCTCCACCAGTATCCGGTCCTGTTTGTTGTTGTCTTGCATTCTGTAATCCTATAATTTTCGCATATATTTCTGCTTCATTAGGGTCATTGATAATTGTTTCTGGGTCAAGGTCTAATGTATATGCTAGTTCTTTTACAAGTGCTGGAATCTTAACAAATGGAGCAATTGAAGGATTCTGAACACTTTGTAAGAACATGGTTAATCTTTGAGACCTTACTTCTTTTTGCATAAGTGAAGAAGTACCTGTTGCTTTAATTTCAAGGTCTCCCTCTATTGCTAGGTCTCCTTGATAAAACTGCATGTTCCATTGGAAATATGCTTCGCCTAAAGGTTTTAATAAGAAATCATCTAAATTTTTAACGACAGTTTTTATATTTAAGTTCGCTGCACTAAGTAACATAGACATACCAGAAGCTGTTCTTGTCATACTTTGAACACCTGTTTGTCCATGAGAGTATGATGGTATTCCTGTTGACTCATCTGCCAACTGTCTAAACTTATCAAACATCATCATATTTTCAGTTGATGTGTTTGGAAATTTTAATCCATGAATAGCTTGACCCGGCATACCTGCTTGTCTTCTAAATATTTTGCCCGGATATACATCCATGTTTTGACCTGAAACTAATGCTGACTCATCAACATCAAATACAAGTGAACCTGATAAAGCTAAATTATCAATAGCCATTCTTGCATGACCATTCATAATTTGTTGAGCATCACTCATATTTTCTGGTACACCTATACCAAAGAAACTGTATGGATTCTTCTCATAAGGAAATGCATTGTAGGGTATTCTATAAGGTTTAAATGGATTAATAACCATTCTTAAAATTCTCTTATCTGTTGCCCATGCATTTATTTGTAAGATATCTTCAGTTTCCATACCTTCTGGTACAGGAATCTGAGCATCTTCTAAAACTTTTTTATCTATACAACCCCAATATTCTAATACTTCAAATCTATCACTTTCACTTTTGTAAGCACTATCTTCTTGTCTTATCTCTGCTTCGTAAGTTCTATTACGATAATTAGGACCATCTTTAAGAGTTTCAATAACTTGGTCTTTATCAAAGAAAGGTTTATCAAGTAATTCCATAAGTTGTTTTCTATTAAACTTATGTCTATGAACTACATACTCACACTCTTCTAAATTCTTTGCGTTAGGGTCTGGATAAAAATCCCATGCACTAACAAATTCTAATCTAGGAACTTTAACTGTTTCTGGTTGATAACCTCTTGAACCATCTTCATTTTTAATATATCTATGTAAAGTTTTATTAAAAGTAAAAGGTCCTTTTACAATTCCTGTTCCTAATAAAACAGATTCAAAAATTGAACTTCTTAATTCTTGTGAACCACTAGACTCATCAATTTGGTCATGGATTAACTTTTCCATTCTTCTTGCTAGTTTAGTAGCTGGTTTTATTTGTGCCATCTCTGGCATTGGAGCAGACCCTTCTTGGACTGACTCGTCTCCTAATTCTTTTTTAAGAGAACCTAAAAATTCTTTATCTTCTGATAGACCACCAAAAGTTGCACCCGGAGGTAGCTCTCTACCATCTCCATCAAAACCAACAAGAGATTCTTGTTGTTGTTGTTCCGGTTGACTTGGAACTGTCATACCTCCTTCAATAGAAGGACCTACATTTTGTAAATTTTCTGTAACTGGATTAAGATGAGCATATTCTGCTACACCTTCTGGAACTTTAGTAGCTTCAACTGAAATTGGAAATTTATTAGCAGAAAATAAAACATTTACTATTTGACCATAAGCAGCAAGAACTTTTGTTTTCGTTACCTTAACAAATACTCTTGATTTCTCATGTTCTCTAAAGTGAACATTTTTATAATATTTTCCTCTATAATTATGAAAAGCTTCAAGCCATCTATCTTCATCAGATTGTCTTGCTCGTTCAGAAGCTTGGAACTTCAGGTTTACTAAAGATGCTAATCTATTAGCATTTTGTTCCTGTTGTTCTTGTGCTTTCTTTTCAGAATCGGGTTTATTAGTAATATCTACCATATTTAGTTATACCTTTTATTATACATCTACTTGTGGTTTTTGTCAAGTAAATTCTTTTGTTAACCAGTTATATTCTTGTCATTTTTTTAATAACACTTCGAGGATATACATTTCTATCCCCAAACTCTATTTCTCCATTAGATTCATAGTAACTTGCAAATGAATAAACATAATCGAATGTCTTATCAAAAACCCAACACTCAGTATGAATATCAGCACAAGTCATTTTTGAAAATTCATTAATTGTAGCTAGTGTGGAATCTCCAACGATATCTTCCCAAATTATTTTATATTTATAATATTTCTTATTCCCAACAACTAATGGCTCACTAGGTTTTTTATTCATTCTCTAATCTTTATCTGTATCTTTTTTATCTCCATACATATATTCGTTTTTAGATTGTCTAAAATTTTTTGACTTACTTATGTCTATATTATCAGCAGGTTGTCTGCACCATTGTCTAAAATTATCTTCTGCTCCGCCTACATCATTTAATTTAAATAGTTTTGGAGCAACAAGAACTTGTTCAATATTTGATTGTTTCTTATATTTAAGCATTTCTTCATATGACATAATTTTATCATACTTCTCATCAGTCTTTTTATTTCTGAATGTATAGGTAGGCATTAAAAATATTTTTTTAATACATTAATAACTTCTTCGTTATCTGCTATTTCTTTTACTTCCTTTAAAATAGTTCCTAATAAATCTCCATGGTCACTCACACCTGCAGAATTTTCTAAGAAGACTGATATGTTTACAACATGCTTTTTAATATTACCTTCAGCATGAGCAATTAGAGCTTCAATTATTTTTTGTTTCATTTTATTGTTTGCTAAAAACATATTACTTTTTATCCTCACTTCATTTTCGTATGATATATCATCTCTATGTTCTTTATAATTATCATATGTTCTTTTGTCGTTCATTAATATCCAAATGTAGGGTCAGATGGAGTAAATCTTTTAATCTCTTTCATCTGACTATAAGCAGAAGGTTTAGATGGTCTTGACATAATTAAATATCTAAGTGCATCATATGCATGGTCTGATGCTTTTGTATCGACATCTTCCGGCTTATTAGGGTCAACAGGAATACTTTGTAATTCTCTTATAAGATTTACACAGTTAGAAAATATTTGTAATTTTGGTCTTCCTGTTGTTTTATGTTGTTTAAGATATTCATGTATTTGTATCTTTCCTTGAATTCTATTTTTATCTGCAGGTCTTAACTTATGTCCTGCTCGGACCAATGTTTCGCCAACTGTTGGTCCTCCCACGCCAGTCTTATTCCAAGATGAAGTATCTAATACACCTTGAATACTTTTGTGGTCATCCTTTTCATACTCAGTTAACATTTCAGCAAGAGCTTTACCTGTAAGACCTTTTCTATAAAGTTCTCGATAAATAAGTAATGTATCATCATCTGGGTCTATTGTAGCCCAAACACAACATGACTCTGCTGCATATCCATAATCAACTCCCTTATACTTTGCCCAATGAATAGGAATTTTAAAAGGAGGGATAACATGTATCTCTGAATTAAATTCTACAAATGCCGCACCTTCAGCAACATCCCAATTACCTTCAAGCAATTGTTTTCTTTGTACTGGTGGTAAAGATTCCAACATCTTTTGGTATCTACCATCTTGTGACAAATAAGGATTATCTTCAAGTCTAGCTGGAATAAATTTTCTACTTAATCCATCTGGACCTTTAAATGCTTCGTGAGGAGGAGCAGGGTTAAGATATCTTTTTCTTACCCAATGTCCACCAACTCCACCGGGATTTGCAGTACACCTGATATAAGTTTTTATTTCTGGATTAGTTGTTCTTAATCGTGATTGCAAGTATTGAAGTGGAAACTCTGTTGGATACTGTGTTAATTCATCAATACCTATCCAACTATATGATTGTCCTTGATATCTATAGACATCTGCGTCTCTATCAAGATATCCAAACTCCAATGTAGCACCCGAGGGAAATTTCCATACCTTTTCTACTTCTCTGAATTTAGCACCCGGAAAAGCTTTGACATATAATTCTCTTGATTTATCTATTAATTCTCTTAATTCTGGCATACTTCTTCTTAAAAGTAATGCTCTATGCTCTTTCTTATGCATGAATCTAAGAGGGTCAACAAGCATAGCAAAAGATTTACCACCTCCTGCTGCACCGCCATATAGAACATCTTGTTCACCTGCGGCTAAAAAATCTGTTTGAGGTCCATCATTAGGTTTAAATACTATGGACTCTTTGTTCTCATTTATAAAATCTCTAACTTTCTTTGGAGCTTTCTCAAACTCTGACTCAGTTAGAACTGTATTCTTATTTGTTGTTTGTTGTTCTTTTGGGTCAACTGCTAATTCAACTTTTTTAAGTACACCCTTTTTATCTGCTAAGTTAATTCTAGCTTTAGAAACTTTCTTTTCTAATTTTTTTAATTCTTTTTCTTTATCTCTTAGTTCTCTTCTTGCTTGAAGCTTTGCCTTTGTCTCCATTGACAAATGTCTTGGAGCAGTCGAACCTTTAGGTCTTCCTACCATTAACTCTTGTCCAGTAGTGCCTTATTTCGGTCCTTATCTACTATTTTTTTTAAACCAACAAAAGATAATTTTCTTCCAGTCTTATGCTCAAGCTGTTCTGAACCACCTCGAAGAGATAAAGAACCATTTAAAATATGTTGCTTAGTTTCTTTTAGAGCAGTTAGCTCTGATTCAATGGGTTCTAAGAAACCCTTTTCATCTGACTCCTTATATCCAAAAGGTATTGTGGAGGTGGTTCTTTTTTTTAACATAATTTTTTTTTATACCCCAGTACTAGGTATAAACTTTTTAGCATCTACTTCTAAACATCTAGCATCTATATGAACATCTTTAAAACCTGCAACTTCTGCTTCCATGGTCATCTTTAATATTTGATTCTGCTTACTATTTTCACATTCTGCCATAGAAAGAAAGTACATACCCTTGTAAAAATATTGTGGGTTACTTGTACTACTTAAAAACATTAATAAAAATACTACTTTAATCATCTTTTACCTCTGCATACTCTGCATCTATAATAGTTTCCTTTTTATCTGGAAGAATAAAGATTCCACCTTGATGATTATGACTAACACTTATATGTTCTCGTTTTGCAATACCAACTCTATCTAATAATGTCTGTGCTGCTTGTAGTTTTGCATTGACTTGAGGAATAGGTGCATCACTCTCTAGTACTTCAACCAATTTAGCTGCCGCCTTTGGAGCTGAATGGGCTAATATCGTATTAGCTGTGTCAATAATCTCCTGTCGGAGACTTTTAACAACAGCATAATAACTAGTATCTTCGTAACCTGCGACCTTTAGTGCATGTTTAAGGTCACCTCGAGACTCTGAACCTAAAGTATCTAGGAATTTCTGTTGCTTATCAGTTAGTTCTCGTTTTTTTATTTGATTTTGTGTTTGTAAAAAACTCATAAATCCTATTATACACCTCTAGTTAACATCTGTCAAGCTTTTTTTTCTTCTTGACAAATCTGTAAAGGGGTGTATAATTGTATATAGGTATACCCCGGGCTATAACACCCATATATCACTTATTTATATATTTAGATTACTCAACCCTGCCAAAATTGGTGGGGTTTTTTTATGCCTGTAACGCACCCCGAACTAGTTAACACCTAAATCTATTAATTTTGTATGAGTATGATATAATAACCCACCCGACCCCCTATGGCACTTGCCCTATGGGTGACACATTTGCCTTATTTGCCTTATTTAGATTTTAAAAATATTTACCCATTATATAACATATGTCAATAGCATTAAATTATGGCAATATTATGATATAAT
>VTLG01011619.1_pt1 | contig 16835 bp, 25 predicted proteins | sample 4694571 | NCBI WGS metagenome assembly VTLG01 (sample SAMN12604809, study PRJNA352737) | marine metagenome | biome: ENVO:00000447; feature: ENVO:00000209|ENVO:00000569|ENVO:01000036; material: ENVO:00002151; isolation source: viral sequences binned using virsorter ...
ACAAAATTTCATTCCATATTCAACATCCAAAGAACACTTTTATACTTGCCAAGAAGCCCAGTCAGGGCTCCTGCAAATTGTTTCCAGGTACTTGTATCTTGGCACTTGTTAAGGAAGGATTTAAGAATCAAGACGCTTGTTGCTTGTCGCTTGAAGACTTAGAATCTTTTTTCGAATCGCTTGGCGCTTGAGGCTTGTCGCTTGCAACCTTAGGTTGTAGCCGCTTGCGGCTTGCAGCTTGTTGCTTGGAGCTTGATGCTTGTCGCTTCATCTCTTCGAACTCTTTCAGCCATTGGGGTGTTAGAAAATTTTTAATTTTTGTCATTAGTGTAGTGGATATGCAATGTTGTTTATATCTTTATTCCAACATTGTCTACAGCTGCCGCATTCGTTGCCTTGTTCCTGTGCCGGGCAGGTCTTACCTGCCTGAACCACAGTCGACGTATGGGGCCAGAAATTAACTGGCCCCTGGTCTATCATATGCGAGGACACACGAATAATTAAATTTTTTGGTACCACAGCCGGATCCATCAGTGTCAACAGCTTCACTTCGCGTGTTGGCATCCAGTGCTGGACCTGTGGTGTACGTATACATACTTCGAATATGTTCTTGAGATGGTGAGCCCCCTGCAGGTCGCCTGAGTCATGCCACCTGAAGTATGGAACCTTCTTGCTGTAATGAGTAACAAGTACTGTCATGGCCTCAATCCATTGCGGATGAGTTAAAGAATTCAACCTACGGTTGAGCGCATCTTTTACATTCCTGAATCTATATCTCCCCTTCATGGCGTAACAGCCGGCGCACACTGAGCCCTTCACCGCTTGCAGCTTGACGCCTGTTATACATCTCCAGGCCGGCAGGTTATATGCATAGCCAGGCATTTTCGATGGGCTTGACAGCCCGCCGGTTATTTCTTTTGCTTCTTTTAAATTCATATTTCTGTCTCCTATATAATCTTATAATCCTGAATTGTCAAGCTTGTTGCTTGACGCTTGTGGCTTGTTGCTTGCGGCCTGTACTTTAGAATCATTCTAAAGTGGCCCGGCGGCATTGCTGCCGCCGGATCCTGATTTTTATTCCTCATCTGCATATGCTGTTATGTAGTCTCCCAGATACTGTTTAACTTCGATCATTGCCTGCTCTTCTGCATCCTGCTCATCTTCTGCATCAAAAGTTAAATCAAACCTTTTAACATGCTCTTCGTCAACGCTTAATGATACTCTGTATTTTTTTGTCATTAGTTTGCTTTCTTTGCCTTTCCACCCTGGATCTCAATGTTGTCTTGGTCGAACCCTGCACCGCTCAACATCTCTCCAATTTTAGAGATCATCTTAACCTCAGCGTGTTTCTCGTGTTTGTCTTTGTATTTAATATATTCCTTGTTCAGGCTCACTGGCTCAAACTTAGTATAATAAAACAAAGTTCCGCGATCGTAACCATCTTTGACTGTAGTATGTTTTTGAGTTGATACATGCCATCTATTATCTTTAAAGATATAAATATATTCTATAAATACATCTCCTTTCATGGCATCCATAAACATCCACTCATCCCTGAACTCTTTGGCTGGGTCTTCTTTTCTGTCCCAGTCTCTTCCATAAAAACTACACTCTTCAATGGTGTCGCCCAGGTAACTGGCATCTCCATGCTCAAAGAGCTTAGCTGCCATCTGTCTATTGTTGTAATGATCAACCAGGCATTTTCCAACGCCATAAGGATACCCATCAGAGTGAACGTATATTACTTTCACTTTTTTATTGCCGTCTTTATCTTTTGGCAATTCTATTGCTATATTTGATCTTGTACTCATGTTTTCCTCTTTCTGTTGTTTGGGATATCTTATATTATCCCAGATCAATTGTCAAGCATTATTTTCAGGCTTGTTGCTTGATGCTTGACGCTGATCCCAGATCCATTGCATAGAACAATGTGCGTTGAATTACACAATGGATCAGGGATCAGTTGTTGTCCCGTTCAGGCAATCTCCTACCAAGCGCCATGTGGAGACATCCGTTAATGAATCGCGACCTGGACTATAGCGGTTTATATCCCGCAGTTACAACATCTGATCCCAGGACACAACGAAAGCAAGAAGCAAGAGTTGGCAAACCACCCAGAACTCTTCTACATTTGCGACAATGGTTAGTTGCCCATTGTGTCCAGGGATCAGTTCCCCCAGATAATTATGATGACTGGGGGACACCTAGTTTATTTGGCAGATTTCATAATTTCTGTAATAAACTTATACTGACACTATATAAGATTTTATAAGAGAAGTCAATAGGCAATATGTCCGAAATGGGTTGCCCAAAATGGACATAAAGTTGTTGACATTTAATCTTATATAATATAAGATACATTTATAAATATGAAAGAGGTACAAATGGAAAAAACTAAACTAGACATTATAAGAAAACTTATGATGATAACAACAAATCACGAACTCCAAGATATTAGTGAATTTGTCAGCAACGCAATCAGTCGTGAGTGTGATGAAGATGACAAAGATCAAGAGGAGTTTGCAAAATGGAAAAAGGAAAGAGAGGTCGCATGAGTAGAATAAGACTAAATCAAGAGTACAGAAACAAGATTGGTAATCGTATGCAAGTACACTTGCAACAAGAACCAACAGTAGAAAAACAAAAGTATGACGATCTCAAAGCAGACCAAATTGAGTTAAATGACAAAGCTTGGAATATTGCAGAACAAATTGTTCGGAAACATTATACACCAGATGATGTCAAAAAAGCATACTATCTTCAAAATAAATTTGAGAATGTAAGTACGATTGCCAAAGACAGTTGTTTTCATTTTCATTATTTAGGTCAAGTTGAAGATAGAGATTATGACAATAAACCTATTATGAAAGAAGATACCATTGAAGAACATTTTGATTTCAGATTAGGTGGTAGCTTTGAGGGTAGTGATAGCGATAGTTATTCAAGTGATGAAAGTTATGGATATGCTTTGTATCGTGATGAACTGAAAGCACAAGAGAAGTGCAACCCAGATATTTTGATTGAACAAGAGGGCAAAGATAGCAACCCACATAAAACAAAATATGTTGACGCAAATAATAAATATCTTGGAAGTGATGATAATGGCTATGGCAAACAATGGAACGAAAAATATCAATTAGATTTAATTGGTCGTGAGTATTGTCGTGATCGTTCTATCGCTTGTACGCAAGAACAATTCCAAATGCTTAAAGAGTGGAAACAAGCCAAAGGACAATTTGTTATGGCACATAGAAATTGGATTAAATCTGTTTTAGACCAAATGACAAAAGTAGTTAAACCATGTCTAAAAGGTTGGAAGTATCTTGATGAGGCTATTGATTTTGCAAAAAAAGCTGGTTTGGATATTTCTGACGCAGAAATAATCAGAACAAACTCTACTGGCTTGGCTTTGTATAACCCAGAAAATGCAGTTCAAATGTTAAATAGCATGAAGAACAAAAAGGTTAAAACCAAAGCAGAAAAAATAGCAGAAAGATTGTTATACGAAAAACAAGCAGAAAGTAGTGTAAATTAACTATTGACATTAATGGGAGTTTATGATAAACTCCCATTAATAAATAAATAAGAAAGAGGATATATGAAAGACATAAACTTAATGCCGAATGAGTTTTACATAACATACTTTGCAAGAACTCATAAAGGTCAACCAATCAAAAATGGTGGTAAGATCATAACTAGAAGAGCAAGTAAGGCAAAACCAAATGGTGTACTTGGCAAAATCTTCACAGACAAAAATGGTACTGACAGATTTATCTATTGGGATAAAGACGCAGTAAGTAAGACTGGTTGGTTGGGAGACTGGCGACACGCTACTGGCGAATGGACTATTAAGGCAGTTGCTTAATGTTTAAAGATTTACTTTTAATAATTTTAGGCGCTGGATTATCCAGCGCCTTTTATTATTGGCGTGAGTATAAAAATAAAAAAGAAATAAAAAAACAAGAGAGGTTAAATCAAATAAAATGACAGAATATAATTGGTGTCATGGTACTCACTGCCATGAAATTGAAACACAATCCAGAATAAGAGGGAGTGGGGACAATAAAGTTTTAAGAACTATTAAAATAAAAGCTTATCAGGGTAAAAGTATGTTTGGTAATGGTGGTGGCAATATTTGGGATTACTTTTGTAACCATAGATGTTTAATGGATTTTGTTTCTAAACATACTCAGGCAATAATTAATATTGCGCCTAGACGTGAGCCAAAGGAAACACCAATCAAGGTTGAAAAAGAAAAATATCAAAGTCAAAGATATCAATACGATAGCAATGGGGGTGGATATGTACCATATCAATCAACAAGGACTACAATTAAAACTAAAAATAATAGTTGACTTTAATTTAATTATAGGATATAATAGGATTTAGAAAGCGAGGAAACTATGCAAATAAAAATAAATGACACAATCACAGATGAAAGAGGGAGAACTGGTAAGATTATCAATATAGGAATTGCAACATCTAAAACTGATATTGCTGGAGAAAATGGAGTTGACGCCAAAGAATATGATACTGACTTAAATTATACTGGTGCAATTACATTTTGCAACGAGGAAAACAATTCAACCTATTGGTGTTATTTTATGGATATAAGAGAAGTAAATAAAAAAGCAGTTAAAATAGATTTAACTGATTGGATGGGGTAAAAATAACTATTGACATTTAATCCATTATAGGATATAATGGGACTATGAAAGCGAGGAATATGAAAACAAATACAGACAATAGAACAGAAGAGAGAAGAAACAGATTCAATGGTGAATCTGTTATGCTAACAAAAGAAGAAGCAGAGAAACACGATGCAATATTTATGCATGAATTTATGGCAACTAAAGAAGATGAAAGACTCGGAACTGGTGGGAGTAAACACTGGCAAGAGATGAGAGATCTTCTATCATGGTTCATGAAACACAATGCCAAAGCTTATATGGTATTATTAGACTAACCATCAACCATAGGTTGTGGCGCCTACTTGTTTAGATGGCGCCACACCTCGCAAGATATAGTGTCAAGAATAATAATAAACACTATGTCCATTTTGGGTCGCCCATTTTGGGTGGCACAATATCTAGTGTGTGTATATATGCAACACACATGTGACAAATATGTCACACGCCGGGATCAACCACAGGTTGTGCGGCAGCACAACTACACGGGGAAAAAAATTTTTTGCTCCCCTTCGGGGAGCAATAGAGGTACCAGACCCGATCCAAAAAAAGTAAATCTAGCACAGGTTGAATTTCTTTTTTTAAAAAGGGGTCCCACTACTTTTGCCTTTATTCCTTGATTTAGACAGTTATTGAAGGTAAAAATCATTTTGGTACCATAAGAGACACTTATGCAAGATATTGATATAAAAAAATTATTACAACAAGATTTAGAGAACCTTCCCCCAGAAACCAGACGCCAGTATAAACGGTACCTGGTCCAATTAGATAGAAAACAAAAACATAAAAAGATACGGACAGATTTTATGACTTTCGTCAAAGCCATGTGGCCGGATTTCATTGAAGGGTACCATCATAAAATTATTGCAGAAAAATTTAATAAAATAAAATCTGGGGAGATTAAGAGACTCATTGTGAATATGCCTCCAAGACATACAAAATCTGAGTTTGCATCTTTTTTACTTCCTGCATGGATGATTGGTGGAGAACCCAAATTAAAAATTATTCAAGCAACCCACACAGCTGAACTTGCTGTAAGGTTTGGTCGTAAGGCTAAACACTTAATGGATAGTGAAGAGTATAAAGAAGTTTTTCCAACTAGACTTATGGAAGACAGTAAAGCCGCTGGTCGCTGGGAAACAGCACAAGGCGGAGAGTATTTTGCAGTTGGTGTTGAAGGTGCTGTAACCGGAAGAGGTGCTGATCTATTAATTATAGATGACCCTCACTCGGAACAAGATGCTATGTCCAAGAAAGCATTAGACCGAGCTTACGAATGGTACACAACGGGACCACGACAAAGACTTCAACCTGGTGGAAGAATTGTTTTGGTTATGACTCGTTGGAATAAAGGAGATCTAACCGGACTTTTACAGAATGCTCAGAAAGAACCTAAAGCAGATCAATGGGAAGTAGTAGAATTTCCTGCGATCATGCCATCAGGTAAACCTGTGTGGCCGGAGTACTGGGAACTAGAACAATTAGAATCAGTTAAAGCTTCTGTTGCACTTCCTAAATGGAATGCTCAGTATATGCAGAATCCAACTTCTGAAGAAGGAGCTTTGATTAAAAGGGAGTGGTGGAGAAAGTGGCCAGAAGATAGAGGCATTCCTCATTGTGATTATATAATACAATCTTACGACACGGCTTATCTTAAAAAGGAGACTGCTGACTTTAGTGCTATAACTACTTGGGGAGTTTTTCGTGAAAATGAAGATTCCAAACCGAGTATGATTTTACTCGATGCTGTTAAAGACCGATTCGAGTTTCCGGATCTAAGAAGAGAGGCACTGAAGCTTTATAAATACTGGGAGCCTGAGATAGTTTTAATAGAAGCAAAAGCTGCTGGACTCCCTCTCACATACGAATTGAGAAATATGGGTATCCCTGTTATTTCGTTTACACCTAGTCGAGGAAATGATAAACATAGTAGAGTTAATGCAGTTTCGCCGATGTTTGAAGCTGGACAGATTTGGGCTCCAACCCATCTGCAATTTGCACAAGAAGTTATGGAGGAATGCGCATCCTTTCCCTATGGCGAACATGACGACCTTGTGGACAGTACAACCCAAGCCGTTATGAGATTTAGACAAGGAGGACTGGTAGGACACCCAGAAGATTACAAAGACTCTCCTCGTCCCATTGAATTTAAGGAGTATTATTAGATATGTACGTAAAAGGATTATTTGAAGTTTTCAAAATACTAGGAAGATTAGGAATTAAGCCTAAAGATGTCATTGGAATGGGTGGAGATGTGGTAAAAATGGGAAAAAGCCTATTTAATACGCGTGTAAACCCAAAATTACTCAAATTTGTTGAAAAAAACCAAAAAATTCCGACTAAAATCATAGAAGACATCAAAATTCACGCAAGAACGCTAAAAAATGCGACTGAAAGCCAAAAAAAACTCTTTGAAGTCAACATTAGAGACATTTTAAACGCAAAAACACCCAAGATGCCAGTTACTAGTGTCCAGAGACCAGTAACAAGCGTCAAGGAACAAGCAACTGAAGTCTTTAAAGGCTGGACACCTAAAGTTATTAAAGGTGGTAAAGATAAACTTGCAACAGGTGGCAGAGCAGGATTTGATTCCGGGGGAATTAAACTTTATCCAAGAGCTAGTGTTATTCAAAGCGGCGAGACAGTAGGTGAGAATGAAAATATAAATGTTGATGTTAGAGATATTGATTATGGCATCACTGGGCTTTATGAAGGCAATAATTGGTTTGCTGGAGCTGAAATGGATAAAGGCAATGTTAAAGTCGATGTTACACGAGAAGGAGAAACTCTTTTTAAAGATAGCATGGGTAAGGACGAGGTGGTAAATTTTATCGCTGGGTTCGGAGACCCTAACGACGAAAAATTTCAAGTTAAAGTTGATGACGAGTTTGAAAACGTCTCAATCGTTTTAAAAAAGACTTTTGCAACCGGCGGAATCGCAAATCACTTTAGGAAAAGATAATGGCTTATAGTACAGACATAAAAGATTATTACAGAAGAGCCTGGGGACTTGGAGATAGAGTTCCGTTTAAACATGGTGGAACATGGGCTGACTGGAAAGTAAATTACGAAGACCAGATGACGTTTGAAGAGTATCTTCAAGATGACACCATAGTTAAAAAACTTCATGCATTAGATAGAAAAGCTGATGGGGGAGTTATACGACAACATTTTGGTGATGGTACTCCTACTAAACTAAAAATTGGAGCAGATAAAGGATTGTATTCAGTTCGATTAAGAGATTTTACTAAACCAATTGTAGATGGGATAAAACCGAAAAAGACGCATATCGGGACGTTAGAAGAACTTAAAAAAATAGTTAAACAAAATAAATTAGACGCTAAAGAAAGTAGAAGGATATCAGGTGTAAAAACATCTGAAGTAAAAGCTACTTGGTTAAAAGACTATAGTATGGAAGACTATGTAGCTGATTTAAAAAACGGCAAAACAAGAGTAGAAATTGGTAGAGAATTATATGCTAAAAATCCGTCTTATTATAACGATTTAAACAAATTAAAATTTGATTTGAACAATCCAACAGCTTTAAGTAGAATTACACTTGCGTTAAGAGGTAGAACTTTAGTTCGGAAAGGCGAAACTGGTTCTCATCTTAAGCGATATAAAAAGCTAAATAAGTTAGCTTTAAGTAATGAAGTTAAATATAAAAACGCACAAAAAGCAGCACATAAAGCTGCAAAAGAATGGATTAAAACAAACGGACCTAAATATAAAAAAATGATTGTACCGGGAGAAGTAACGGGGGCACAATCTAAATTTGAAAAAGCTTTTTATAAATACATGACCGATAACTTTCCAAGGTTTATAAGACATACTACTGGAACGAGCGGAGCAGCAACTTTAAAAGGTCTTCCTTACATAGATGAAATATCCCGTTTTTTTGGAAAAAAAGGTAGTAATCAAGCGCTGCATGTATCCAGTCTTCGAACAGAACTACAAAAAGCTTTAGGTACTTTTAAAGAAAAAGGAATATCGCCGAGTAAATCTTTTAACAGATATATAAATACAGTTGAAAAACTTCTTCCAACTGCTCAAAAAAATGGAGTGGTTGATAAATATTGGACCCCAAAAGGAGGAAAATTTTCTGGTCAAACAATTCCTGTAACCGCTCAAAATTATTTAGCTTATTTAGATCAAAAAGTAAAAAACCCAATGCTTAAAGTGTTTAATAACTTAGTTAAGTTTAGCAATGAACACGTTGGAGGTATAGCTAGAGCAAATAAGATTTTGGATTCTGATGCTTTGGGTAAAGTTGTGGCCATGGAGTTTGGAGACAAAACAAATGTTAATTTATATAAAGGTAAGACAATTGATTCAAATATTGGTGATGCTTTACAAGCTGCGATGGATGAGGATCCTACAAATGTTAAAAAATGGAAAGGACATATTGCTAATGCTAATAAATTTTCTGACACAGCCGCTAAAAAATATGGAGTATTACAAACTAAATATAGCGCAGAGGTAGAAGATGGAAAAATAAAAATTAAAGCTAAACATCCAGACATTAGTTTACAAGATAGTTTAGTTAGTAAAACTAAAAACGCTATTCATTCTTTTATTGCTAATAATGGAATGAAAAGACCTGTATTTAAAAAACTTCCGGTTAAATTACAAGAATCTATTACACTTATCAGTAATGGTAAAAATGCAGATAAAATTATTGCCTCACATTTAGACGATGTGATTCCTGATTGGAATAATACTAAAGGAATAACTCTTAAAAGTTTTGCGGGTACAATTGATTTAGATCTCATGCCTGCAGGCGTAAGATCGGCGATTGGAAAATCCGTTAGTGGTTTAGGAAAAGTTTTAAAAGTATTAGGACCAGCAACTTTGCCTTTAGATGTTATACCATTTGTACAAGCTCGAGATTTAGGAATAGAGAACTGGGGAGAAGTAGGAGGTAAAACTTGGACTCAAGAATTACAAAAACTTCCACGAACTATTGAAGACCTATTTCATGTAGCAGGTGAAGGAACTTTTGAAAAGTTTGGGGATAAACCAGAGGAAGATAGATTCTTTACTTATGAACCAAGCACATGGGGAGATAGGGCAAAGGTAAAAGCCTTAAGAAATACTTCTAATGAAGAAATAATAGAAACTATTAAAAACCAAGTTCAAGAACCTAATCTTGCTTATGGACAACAAGCTTTTGATCCATTGTTAATTGGAGCTAATCTTGAAAAAAGAATACAAAAAGCTTTAAAACAAAAAGAATGGGCAGACAGTTTACCAGCCGATCATGAATTAGTGAAAGAAGAAGTTAAAGAAACTGTAGACATTAACGAAACAGATAATATCTTCGGAACCTCGGTTCCCACTAAAAACCTTACTGGTGTAGATAAATATAAATTTAACCGAGGGATATGAAAAACCCCACATTAACCAAAAACATGAAACACGTAAAATGGAAATTAATTCCTCCTGTAAAGGGCCCAGACCCTAGAGGCTTGATTAAAGATAAAAAACAGGATAAACCTATAATTTTGGAGAAAACAAATGGCAGAAATAGATAAGGGCTTACCTAACGTAAGACGTAATGTAACCCTACCGTCTCAAGACGAATTAACAGAAGTTCAAACAGCAGTACAGGAAACTATTCCTTCTCACGAGGGAACAGAGATAACTGAAAACGAAGATGGTTCGGTAGATATTGATTTTGAACCAGGTGCAGTAGCACCAGACGCTAGCGACAACCACTACATGAATCTTGCAGACTTGTTGCCAGATTCTATTTTAGATCCGCTAGGTTCTGAATTATATGCTAACTATACAGATTACAAAGAATCCAGAAGAGAATGGGAAAGAACTTATACAAAAGGATTGGATCTTTTAGGATTTCAATTTGAACAAAGAACAAGACCTTTCCAAGGAGCGAGTAGCGCCACACACCCAGTTTTAGCAGAAGCGATTACTCAATTCCAAGCACAAGCTTATAAAGAATTATTACCGGCTGATGGTCCGGTAAGATGCCAAGTCTTAGGAAGACCAAGCAGAGAAAAACAAGATCAATCGATGAGAGTTAAAAATTTCATGAACTACCAGTTAATGGATGTCATGAAAGAGTTTGAACCAGAGTTTGATCAAATGTTATTCTATTTACCATTAGCCGGTTCAACTTTTAAAAAAGTTTATTATGACGATTTACTGGGACGAGCTGTTTCAAAGTTTGTTCCTGCAGATGACTTGGTGGTTCCGTATTCAGCTACCTCATTAGAAGATACGGAAGCCATATGTCATGTTTTAAAAATTTCAGAAAATGATTTACGTAAGCAACAAATTTCTGGATTCTATAGAGATATAGAACTAGGAAAACCTTACTACGAAGAAACTGAATTGAAGAAAAAAGAACGAGAGCTAGAAGGAACAAGAGCAACAGGATTTCAAAAAAATAATCCGATCTATACTTTGATAGAGTGCCATGTGAATCTAGATCTCGAAGGCTTTGAAGATAGGGGTCAAGATGGAATCCCTACCGGTATAAAAATTCCATACATTGTAACAATCGACAATGGAACGCGAAAAGTATTGTCTATAAGAAGAAATTATAGACTAGACGATCCAAAGAAAAATAAAATCGAATATTTTGTCCACTTTAAATTTCTGCCTGGACTTGGTTTTTATGGCTTTGGATTAATCCATATGATTGGCGGTCTAACAAGAGCAGCAACGTCTGCGCTTCGTCAACTCATAGATGCAGGTACACTCTCCAATTTACCTTCAGGATTCAAACAGAGAGGGATCAGAGTTAGAGATGATGCCCAATCACTTCAACCAGGAGAATGGCGAGATGTAGATGCTCCTGGCGGAAACTTAAAAGATGCTTTTATGAATCTGCCTTACAAAGAACCATCACCAACTTTATTACAGTTGATGGGAATTTGTGTAGATGCAGGACAACGATTCGCGTCCATTGCTGACATGCAAGTCGGGGACGGGAACCAACAGGCCGCTGTTGGTACGACGGTAGCCCTATTAGAGCGAGGCTCTAGGGTAATGTCAGCAATCCATAAGCGATTGTATGCAGCGATGAAACAAGAGTTTGTTTTATTGTCTAATGTGTTTTCAACTTACTTACCTCCGATTTATCCGTATGATGTAGTAGGTGGAGAACGTGAAATTAAACAGACAGACTTTGATGACAAAATTGACATACTTCCAGTAGCGGACCCTAATATTTTTTCAATGACACAAAGAATTGCAACCGCTCAAACAGAATTACAATTAGCTCAGTCTAATCCTCAGATGCATAATTTATATGAGGCTTACAGAGACATGTATGAAGCAATGGGCGTTAAGAATATTGACCAAGTTTTACCACCCCCTCCACCACCAGAACCTAAAAATCCAGCGGTGGAGCATATTGATGCATTGGCAGGAAAACCTTTCCAAGCATTTACGGGACAAGACCACCAAGCACACATTGCAGCGCACGTTGCATTTATGGCAACATCGATGGCGAAGAATAATCCACAGATTACAGCATCATTAGAAAAAAATATTTTTGAACACATTGCTTTAATGGCTGATGAACAAGTTCAAATGGAAATGAGAGATAAATTAGTAAAAATTCAAGAATTACAACAATTGATGCAAACGAATCAACAAGTGGCACAGAATCCAGAAGTTAAAGGTGAGTTAGATCGTTTAGTATTAGATTTAGAAGCTAGAAAAGCAGTTCTAATCGCTGAAATGATGGAAGACTTCTTAAAAGAAGAAAAACAAGTCAGCGGAGACTTTGGTAATGATCCAATTGCTAAATTAAGAGCAAGAGAACTTGATCTTAAAGCTCAAGACAATATGAGAAAAATGAAAGAGGATGAAGCTCGAATTAATTTAGATAAATCCAAATTATTGATGAATAGAGATATTCAAGAAGATAAAATGGAACAAAATGAAGATTTAGCGATATTAAGAGCAAAAACTTCTATTGAAAAACAAAGAATGTCAAATCGTGCAAAAGCAAGATCTGATGCAACGAAAAGATTTGATGTAAGGAAACTTAAAGGTCCTAGAAGCTAATGCCTTTCCAATCTGAAAAGCAGAGAAGATATTTACACGCTAACCATCCTGAAATTGCAAAGCGTTGGGAAAAAGAATATGCCCACGGTGGAATTTTAGATATTACCGGAGACGAAGAAATTACAACAGAGGAAGGTAACGATATTTCCTTAGTTGATGAAACTGAAACTGGAGTTTCAACTTTATTCAGAGCTAAAGATGGGGGAACACCGAGACGAAGATATTTTACTGGTGCTTATGGTGGAGGAAACCCTAATGAAGATAGAGCAGCAGAAGAATCTCATGCAAATGAATTCGCGGGAATAGATTCTGGTGGCTGGGATCCAGGAGTAAGTTCTCCGGGTACAACTTCAACAGGTGGAAATGTAAATCAACCTAACATAGGACCGAGTCTCCATGGTGGACCTTCAGTTAAAGAAACTTTAAAAAATCTGGCAGACAAACAACATGAAGAAGCAGTTAATACAGAATTTGAAGATACTGTGGAGCTGCCCTACGCTTTAGATCTGCATGGAATAACCCCTTCAAAGAAGCAACGAATAGCAATTCATAATCGTAACATAAAGGCTAAAAAAGAAAACTATGAGAAGGCATTAGCCGAGCAAAGAAAAAAAATGAGGAACATGGGACTACTGAAACTTGTTGGGCCTGCTATTCTGATAGCCGCAGGAATGCCTTTGAAGTACGCTCTGAAAGGTATAACGGTAAGTCCAAATGATTTGATAACAGCAGTTAAGCACGGTCTCCCTGTAACAAAAGCAAAAAAAGAATATCTTTCAGCTCTTGAAAGTGCCAAAGGAGTGATATTATCAGATGTTGATATAACTAATCCTAATGAAATGAGAAATATAGAAGAGACAACAAACTTTACAGGGATAATGAATCAGATCAAAGACTTAACTCCAAAAACAGAAGACGACGATGACACTAAAGGTGGTGGTCCTGAATTACCTCCACAACTAGGTGGACCTTCAACTGAAGAAATGGCAATAGACTATGATTTTATGGGCTGGATGAGAGCGAACCAAGCACGAAAAAAGGCTCGTGAGGAAAAGATAGAACGTGAAAAAGTAGCAAGAGCGGACAACCCTATTGTAAGTGGGACTGAAATGGATATAATTGCTATAGGAAATAAGGGTGGACTTGCAAACTTATTTAGAGTAAAAAAACAATAATAGGAGAAAACTATGAGAAATGATTTTGGATCAAGACCTTATAAATCTAGATTTCCATACGACAAAGGTGGAAAATCTGGTTCTGCAAAGAAACAAGGTTACAATGCAAGATTAGATGAATCTTTAGGCGCAAGAAGAGGTGCTGAGTCTACTAAGTCTCAAAGCTTCAAAGCGAGAAGAGATGAATCTAAAGGCATGGAGAAAGCTTCAGGAAAAAGAGCTTACTCTGCTGTCGGAACAATGGATAAATAATTATGGCTAACACAAGAAGAGAAAATCGACTGGAAGAACTTGGTCGTGTAGATGCTGAAAAAGCATATACTAAAAAAGGTAAAAGAAATCTTAGAGACGAGAAAAAAAGAATCGTTAAAGAACTAAAAGGTGGTGGAATCGCTAAAAGAGGAATGGGAAAAGCTTTTAGAGGTGGAGGATTAGTTTAATGTCTAAAGATTGGCAAAAAGGATCTGGCTACGTTGCAGAACCTAAACTTGTTAAAGACCCTTGGTCTAGCAAAGATGGTTATGCACAAGCTAAAACAATTGAAGCAACTGATCCAATTGAATCTCAAACAGTTACTGTAAAAGGTACAAGAGCCCTTAGAAAAGATAAGAAGCCAGTTAAAGCTACTTGGTATTAATTTATGGCTTGGTTCAGCTTAGCTAAAATAGCATTACAAGCTGGCGGTAAAATTTACGCTAATAGACAAAAAGCAAAAGTTGCTATGTCTGATGCACAACTCTTACACGCCGAGCGTCAAGCTCGAGGTGAGGAAGCTTACCAGGGCAAATTATTAGAAGCCCGTCAATCAGACTACAAGGACGAATTCGTCCTCGTGATTATTTCGGCGCCCATAATTGTGTTAATGTGGGCAGTTATGTCGGACGATCCGGCAGCGATGGAAAAAGTAAAACTTTTTTTCGAGTATTTCCAGTCATTGCCGTCATGGTTTACAAATTTGTGGATACTTGTAGTTGCGTCGATTTTTGGTATAAAGGGAACACAAATATTTAGAGGAGGCAAAAAATAATGCCACAATTTTTTAGAAGTACAGCAAAGAAACCGGGAGCTACTAAAGTTCGTAAAGGATACAAAGATGGTAGTGATGATAAATGGATTCAGAAAGCAACTAAAAATATGCGTAAGGATAAACCTTGCACAGGAAAGAAATTTGGAAGTAAAACATGCCCTCCAGGTTCTAAAAGATATAACTTAGCTAAAACATTTAGAAAAATGAATAGAAAAAAAGCTGCAGACGGTGGTCGTATTGGTTTAGCCAATGGTGGCCTTAGTCATGCTGCTGGATACTCTCCAGTTCTAGGAAACAATAGATTTGGTTATCCTAGTGGTGGTGTACCAGTGAGAAGTTTTAAAGGTGGTGGTGCCGCTCTTAGAGGATTAGGAAGAGCTTTTACTAAAAAGTAATGGACGGAATACAGTTAGTTTATAGACTAAAAAAACAAATTGAAGAAGCACAGAAATCTGTGCAAACCTATGTCTTAAATGGACAGGTTGACAATCACGAAAAATACCAATATATGGTAGGACAACTTCGTGCATACGAAGCAATTTTACAGGAAATCTCTACCCTGCTAACAAATAAGGAGCCAGAAGATAATGAGTCAGGAACAGTCATCGATATTAACGCCAAACAATGAATTAATTGGTGTAAAAAAACCCAAAAAAGTTACCAACGAAAAAACAAAATTACCTCAACCCACAGGTTGGAGAATATTAATTTTACCTTTTAAAATGAAGGAAAAAACAAAAGGTGGAATCCTCATGGGACAAGATACATTAGAGCGACAACAAGTTGCTTCTCAATGTGGAAATGTTCTAGCAGTAGGACCCCATGCCTATCAAGATAAGGAAAGATTTCCTAATGGGCCATGGTGTAAAGTAGGAGACTGGGTAATGTTTGCACGTTATGCAGGCTCTAGAATAAAAATAGAAGGTGGCGAAGTTCGTCTGTTAAACGACGATGAAGTTTTAGCAACCATCAAGAATCCAGAGGATATCTTGCATGAATATTAATCATAGGGAGGAACTATGCCAGAAGACAAAGAAGATAAAGTAATAGATCTGCCATCGGATGGACCGGGCGCAGAAGTTACTTTACCAGAAGAAACGGTTAAAGAAGGAGCTCAAGAAGTTGATGTTCCAGAAAAAAAACCGGAAGGTGAAGTAGAAGTCAAAGAAGAAGCACCTAAACAAGAAACAGAAACTAAGGAACTTATACAAGAAGAAAAGAAACCAGAAGAACAAGTAAAAGAAAAAGAATTAGATGAGTATGGCGAAGGCGTTAAAAAACGAATCGCTAAACTTACTAAGCGTATGCGTGAATCTGAACGTCAAAGGGATGAGGCAACGAAATATGCACGTTCTGTACTTACAGAGCAAAAATCTTTAAAAGAACGATTAGCTAAATTAGACACAGGTTATGTATCTGAAATGGAAAGTCGTATTACTTCAGGTCTTGAAGCAGCTAAGGGAAGATTAACTAGCGCTAGAGAAACTGGAAACATAGCAGACGAAGTTGAAGCACAAAAAGAGATTGCTAAACTAGGCTATGAAGAAGCAAGATTAGCTGAAATGAAAATTAATCAAGAGGCTAAATCTAAAGAGAAGAGTGAATTAAATCAACAATCAGCGGTTCAACAAGAACAACCTCGACAACCAGGACAACCTAAACCAGATGCGAGAGCAACTGAATGGGCATCTAAAAACCAGTGGTTTGGCACAGATAATGCCATGACTTACACGGCTTTTGATATGCATAGGAAATTGGTGGAAGAGGAAGGTTACGATCCTCAATCTGAGGATTATTATGGAGAATTAGATAGAAGAATAAAGCTTGAATTCCCCCATAAATTTGGTAATGTAACAGAACAAACGACTAAACCTACACAAACTGTAGCTTCGGCTACGCGAAACG
>VTLG01006343.1_pt1 | contig 16827 bp, 29 predicted proteins | sample 4694571 | NCBI WGS metagenome assembly VTLG01 (sample SAMN12604809, study PRJNA352737) | marine metagenome | biome: ENVO:00000447; feature: ENVO:00000209|ENVO:00000569|ENVO:01000036; material: ENVO:00002151; isolation source: viral sequences binned using virsorter ...
TTTCATAGGTCGAATACAATGCTGAAGCTTGCCTTTGCAATTCCGGCTGGGCAGCTTCTAGTTGATCTAAATATTCTTGACGTTGAAGTGCCGTCTGTAACGTAGCCCGCCGGTTTTTTAATAATTGGTTGTACTCCGAAACCGCTGTGTTGCGATCCTCCAGATAGCGGTTGTAGTCCCGCGTCAGGGTGCTCTGAAAGTTGCGGGCTTGCTCGACAGCTCGGTTGTACTGTGGTGCGAGTTCTTCGTAACTCGCTAACGCTGCTCTGCCGGATTCTTGGGCACTCAACAACTGACTGCGGGTACGCTTCAGTGCTTCGCGGATGTTGAAGTCAGTTGAGCGGACCATAGCTCTCTGAAGTTGGGTGTTTCATCCAGAAGTCAAATGGGTCGAAGGTGCCATCACTTAGGCTGCCTACCGCTACACTTGGTCTGAGCTGGAAGTTCGCCGTGGTCGCGTATCTTAAGCTTTGACACGCGTATCTAGTCGCACTCATCAGGTCATCGTGCTTGCGGACCACTTTACCGTCTTTGCGGTGGTACATACGAAATTCTTGGAACCACTGGTCCAGATGATTGAAGACCTTGAACCGGCCGGTCTGCATGCGTGTTAGCAACGCCATCAAACCAGGTTCTACGGCGATGCCGCCTTCTGGATTGGTGAAGTGGCTGCCTAGGAAGTTTACACCAGACCGCCGATACTGTGTGGCTAGCGCTTCACCAGAGCCCTTGTCGTGGATTGAGCCGTCATGCGGCCAGGCTACTGGGATGAAGCCGCCACGGTGCTTGATCGCTTCGGCGTGCTGGAGCATGCCACTGCCCTTTTCACGGTATGCGTCATAAAGATAAACGACATCGGTGTCTCTGTCGTGCGCCAGCCAGACTACTGCCGTCGGGTGGTCAAAACCAAAGTCGATACCCGCAATCCGGCTGAAATGCTCTGGAATCGGAAACGCGCCACACTGGATCTGATCTTCTGGTACCGGAAAGACTTGCCCAGAGCCTAGTGTTGGTATGCCCTTAGAGCGCATCAACCGCTCATGCGGTGGCAAGGCTGCCAAAATCTCTTCGCGGACTTCTAGGCTCAGATGTGGTGCGTCGTCCCACGTGGCCTGCACTAGCGCCTGACCACCCTTGCGCTCATTCAAAAACATCGCAACCACGCCCGTCACACCGGCTTCTGGAGTAAACGTCAGGCTGACTGGGCCACCAGATTTGAGCGTCGCCCGGAGAGCTTGCGAATAGATTTCTTGGGGTGGCTCTTCGTCTAACCAGACGTAATCGACCGCCACACCCATCCAACTGGCTGGCCCTGCGTCATACGACTTAAACTGCAAGCGGCTGTTGCGACCACTGACATGCTTGACCAGGACAAAGCCCAAGGCATTCGGTACACCAGGATTGCGCTCCGTCTTGACCATCAAGTCTTTTGGAATGGCACCTGTGCCAAAAGACTCTGGATCCCCAGGCTCGCCAATCAACTCGCTCTGAACAATGTCGCGGGTCGCATAGTGACTCTTGCCTGCCGCCCAGGCATGGATTGCTCTATCAAACCTGTGACCCGTCCACCAGTCTGGATACTTGCCCGTCAGGTGGTAAGCTAACTCCATCGCACCTGAAAAGGTCTTGCCGACTTTGTTGCCTGCCATCAGACAACGCTGACGCGCCCGCTGACCTGCATCGTCCTTGGCTTCATGGAAGGTCAACTGGTACGGGTACGGCTCATAGAAGTCCATCGTGTTGGTGCGGCGCAACTCTTCGTACTCATCGCGCAGCTTCAGGACTTCATCTAGCCCGTCTAGGTACTGCTCTTCAGCCCACTGGTCGTGCTTGGCATTCATCGGATGCTACACGCACAAGAGCGGACCTTGCGCCCACACTTTGGGCACAGTGTCAGCTTCACTTCTTCTTCTTCTTCTTGGCTGCGGCAATCACATCACCACGCGTTACCTTATTGCGCGGTGGCGTCATTGCTGCCAATTGCTTCTGCCGTGGGGTCATCGGCTTCTTCTTCTTCATGTCTTTCTTTTTCTTGTCGCCATAGTGTCCAGGCATTACTTGCTCCGTTTTTTAGGTTTGGTTGAAACATTCGTCGGCTTGCCACCGACCCCCTGCGCCTTGGCACGCTTACGACGTACCGCAGAAGCCTTCTGGGAATCACTCATCTTTGCTGCCTTTGCTGCTGGAACACACTTCGGGTAGCCTTTGCTTGACTTGCTCGCCTTCTTGCGACCACAAGGCGGGTGCGACCCATCCTTGCGTTTGCGCGAAATATCTACCCACTTCTGCTTGTGCCAAGTGTCGAGACCACCTTTCATTTGGCTTTCTTCTTCTTCTTTGACCAGGTGCCGCCCATTTCCTTGTAGCGCTTTGCCGCATAAGAGTTCGCATACGCTGACGGGTAAACTTTGTACTTTCGCTTCGCTTCGGCCTTGGCTTTCGACCACAAAGACGGGTTGTTCGGCTTGTTGTCGCTCATGGGATCTCTAACTGCTGTTTCAAACGTTCCTGGCTCTGTCGCGCTTCTTCTTCCATCAACGCCCTGACCTTCTGGTCCTGCAACTCAAAGCGCCGCTTGCGGTCTGCTAGCAACGCATCACGTAAGGTCTCCTGAATCGAATGGCGGTACCAGGCCGGGATACTCGCTGATGGTGCAATCATCCCTTGATTCGCCTGTAGCTCACGCAACAAAAAATCAATTTCCAATGGGCTCAAGTCTACGTTCATCACTCAAGCCCAATAAAGGTTTGGAAGTGCAGCTCGATGGCAATCCCTAAGTACCATCGTATCGCTTTGAGTTGCTGACTCCTGCGCTCTGCGTGGAGTGTGGCACCAGTACGGTGTGGCGAACCCGATAGCGTCGGGCATTCCCTCAGAAAGTTTACTCGCCAAATCAGTTCCCCGTGACACTTCCAAAATCATTAACAATTCCACATCCGTCTTGACCAGTAGTTGGCACTGGTCCGGTCCTTCGTCCCTTTGATGCCCGCTGACCTAGCACAGTACGAACGCTTACGAGCTGGCTGGTTCTTCTTGATCGACATCTTCGGATCACCAAAGGCAACCCGCACCACGCGGCCCGAATCGTTCTTGACAAAGACTTCAAACTTCTTCTTTGCCCCCGGTGTGCGCCTGGGCTTGTTCAGCGTTACTTTCTTGCCGCGATACTCAGCCATCGACTCGCTCCCAGTCTGCGTCTTCGGCTTCGACTACCGGCTTGCTCTCCGGTGGTTGTGCCGCTGGCTTCAAGTCTACGCCCAACAGGCGGCTAGCGATCTCATCGCCCATCCGCTCGCGGATCTCCGTCTCAATCTCCTTGGGCGTCCGCTTGACTTCTGCCGTCACTTCCAGCTTGTCGGTTGGCTTGAAGCCCGCACGGTCCAGAATGTCTTTCGCGGCTTTGTAGCGGGCATTCGGGTCGTCACAGTCCAACAGCTCCACCAGCGTACTCATCGCGTGGTGCACGCTTTCGTCCAACTCAATCCGCGTCTGCAACGCGATCTGGTCCGCTCGCGCCTTGCGCTCCTTGTCGAAGGTGTTCTTGTGCATGCCAATCATCGCCGCCTTCTCGGCAAGCGTGCCTGGGCCCATCGCTATGCGTAAGAAGTCGCCTTCGATCTTCGATTGCCCTATCGGCTGAATTGTCTTACTCTGCGCGCTGCTTGCGCTACGGCGTGGCATGTGGTAACTCCATAGCGAAAGAACCAAACACGCAGCCGCGAAGAACACAAGCGGTACGCTGACTACGGTAAACGCGGTGGCTAACAAGAGTAGCTCCACAACTCGCGGATCGAAGCCAACTCCACCAGCAAGCCGTCGAAGTCTTCAGAGTCGCCTAACCGTGAAGCTACTAGCTCCACTACCGCCAAGGGCAGGTCGTACTCGTCTGACAAGGTCAGCAGGTACTCGGCGCGGGACGCAAAGCCGTGTTCGGTGTAAATATTCATTTTCGCCCGCGTTTGGGGGAGGTGATAGACCTACATAACATCGCGCACGTTTTTGTGCCCCCCATGCCGCAAAGTCAGGCTAAGTAGGATCGCCGGTGCTAATGGCAGGCACCGAACTCGCAGTGTTTAAGCGGCCTCGCGGGTATCATTGTCCATACTAGCCAACAAACTAGCCAACAAAATGACGCACTGCACGCACAAAATTCAGCACGACCGCGGTCCCATCGAGCTGATTTTTCGGTGTGGAAATCACCACAACCCTAACAATTACCTGCTTTGACCGGCCGTCCGCCACAATTAGACAGTAAGCCTACCAACGCACAAACCATGCGGGCTTGGCGTGAAGCAATGGGCCTGACACAGTTAGAACTTGGCGAGCTGCTAGGCTACTGTGTTTTTCACATCAACGCACAAGAGCGCGGTGCACACGCTGTCTGTGACTACACTATGCAGCACCTGTCAATGGTGTTTGCTGTCCACTCGCTACCACCTGACGCGCCCGTGTCGATCCTACAAGAAATGCTCATACCGCCCAGTTTGGCCGCCAAGCGGGAGCGGGCACGCGAACGGCTAGCACAACGCCAGGCCGCTCGCTCCAAAACTTCGAAGCGGAAACAGCGTAAACGCTAGCGTCTTCGGTTCGTAGCGCATCCATGAATCCCTTCAAAACGTTATCTAGGTCTGGCTTGACCTGATGCGGTTTGCCGACGTGTGCGGCTTTCTTTTTCTTGCTCCAAGACTTTGGCATAGTCATGTAGAAAGTAACGCTGAAGGCATTGGGTAGTGTGATGCCATACTCGACGGCTTTAGCGCGGAGCTGGTCGCGGTATTCAAAGTACCGCACAACGCAAGGTCGCTTCTTCCAACGGTCACGACGCGTCATGCGCGGCGCGGTCTTTGGGGGGACTTGAAAGACGTAGGTTGCTGACTCCAACATCAGCAAGATTTAGCGAGTTGTTCGCCCAACTCCAGCAACGCCTGGTAGCGTGGATCGTCGTGGTGACGCACACCACTGCGGACGCTCTTGGTCTGGGCTTGCTCTCGCAAGCGGCTAAAAAAAGCCTGTCGCTTTTGCTGGGTAGTCGCTGGATCAATCAGTTCAGGGCGCTGGTGTGACGTTGCGTCTTCCGTGGACTGTGCGCTGCTACCCAGGCGGTAGTGCCGAAAGCGCGTAGTCTGGAGCGCTTCCAGGAACTGGCCTTTCAGTGGGAACTGACGTTCCGTAGTGCTGTGCAGTAGCGCGGTCATCCCTGCAACGAAGGCTTCATCCGGTACGTCGTTGTACTGCTGCAACCAGACTGAGGGCAGCTCGCTTGGTATCGTCCTTCCGGTGCTGGCTGAAAACTCGGTCAGCACTTGGACTATCGTTTCCCTGCTTGCCATTGGTGTCCTCCTTCAAAAAATTGTCTAAAACGGCTTGGTTCTTTTCATCAGCGCTCTGGTAGCGTTGTGACATTGCGGCTTGAGCTCTAGGCGGGAACACGCCTTTCCAGCCCATCGCAATTGAAGTATCTAGGCACTGTCGTGCTTCGGCTTCTGAATGCTGAGCCGCTACTTGCTCAAGCGTTTTCAGTATCCGCGATTCAGCTAGGGGCGTGATTGGGGTTTTGAGTAGCTTGCGGTGTTCAGTAAAATCTTTCCAAAGTTCTTCAGACAACCAAGCCGGTAACGGCGTTTTTTCTTTTTGCTTTGTTTTTTCTTTTATTAAGTCTTTTCTTTCTAAGTCTTTTATATATAGCGTTGGATTTTCCAACGTAGGTTTTTCCAACGTAGGTTTTTCCAACGTAGGTTTTTCCGGTCTAGGTGCGATGTCAGGTTTTACCTGGGCTGGAGCAAAATCTGCCTGAACCGGATTTTCCGTTCTAGGCTCAACCTGAACCGGATTTTCCAACGTAGGTTTTTCCGGTCTAGGTGCGATGTCAGTGTTTATGCGGTATTCGTAATCTTTCAGTTGCCCTTTGTCACGACTACGACCAAGGCGCTCCAAGTACCCTGCATCCAGCAGTTCGATGATTCCAGTGCGTATACTGTCACGGCTGTCCTTGTGGTGCTTGGCTAGTTCCACAATGCGAATCTTCCAGCCTTCGGGCAGCTTGACTAGGTAGGCAAACAGCCCTTTTGCCTTCAGTGATAGCGTTGCGTCTTCCAGCACCTGATTGGCGACCTTGGTGTAGCTGTTCATAACTAGGCCACTTCGTCAGACAGGCGCTTCTTGACCTTGGCTTCAATCGACTTCAGCGTCATCTGTTCTGCTTTGGGAATGTCACCGCGTTTGACGTAGCTGTCCTTCAGCATCAGCGCTTCGTCGAGCTGCTCAAAGTTCTGAGCCGCTTCGATTTGATTGCGGGCCAGTTCTACAGGCATCAAATCATCGCGCTTTGCCCTGCTAAGCTTTTCAGAATCTCCGTCAGCGGTCTTTTCTTCTAGCGGTGTCATGATATCCCCACCAGCAAAAAGCTGTCTCAGGTCGATTGTGGACTCTTCTAGAGCCTGTTCAGCAATTGGGCAGGTGCGCAGGCCACCACCGTCATCGGCAGGTAGGGCGTTGAGCGTGTACTCGGTATCAAAGCCTTCACCTTCACGGCTAACGTTGATGTCGTAGCGGTTGGGCACTCCCCACGCACGGTGCTTCAGCAGCGTTTCCAGTTGCCTGCGGATTGTGACCTGGTTGATCTGCCAGCACTGGATGCGGTCGATGCTGCGGTTGTAGACAGCCAGCGCCCAGAAAAACTTGATCTCTTTGTCTGGGTAGCCCTTGCGGGACAGCATCGCCTTGTCCTTCAAGCCAACTCGCTCTGGTACGCGCACATCAGCGCCCTGTTCGTTGACGGTGTCCTTCCAGGCTTCCCAGCCTTGCACACCGCTGCGCGGATCGGTGAAGCTGCCGACGATGCGGATGTCGTAGCTTTCCTTGTTGCCAATCTTCAGATAGTCGCTGATCGTGCTTGGGTCTGTGTAGTTATCAGACAGTCCCCAATCCGTTAGGTTGCTCATGTAGACTCCTTTAATGAGCTGTTGGTTAGTTTAATCTGCATTAACTGTTTTCAGCCCAGACTGCTAAACAACTTTCGCAATAGTAAATATCTTTATGAAGGTAATAGATTTGATTGCGGACATAGCGTGTAAAGTTGTCTGTTGTCTCTGGTTGCTCTGGAAAATGGTCAACGAAGTTATATGCTTCAGGGCACTCTTGAATGTCTTTCCACGTTCTGGCGATGATGCCATTAACGTTTTTGCAGTTGTGACAAGTCGGTTTGGAGTCATCAAAGTTTTCATCAGGCACCAGAACTGGCGCAGGCTCATTTTCTAATTTTTTTTTTCGTCTAACTCTGTAGTTCTGCCTTTTGCTTTAAGCCTATCGTACCAGCTTTCAGATGCTGGTTCTTCTGAGGCCCAAGCAGATTTACGCATTTCAAGGGCAGACAGCCTGTCAATTTGCCGCTGCTCCGGTTCAAACGAATGTGATGCACACAAATCCGACATCATGTTGATAATGATCCATCTGTTTGCACTCTCGTCTTTGGGATCATTTAGGACAGCCTTGAGAGCATAAAGCAGAATATTTATTTCAGTGGCTAAAGACGCATGTCCCATTTGAAACCCACCACGCCAATCATCATCGTGTAAATGTCTGCCTATCCAAAGGCTGTTTTCACCTAATTCATTGCGTTCCTTGCGACTGATGACATGCGGCTTTTCTAATCTTTCCATATTTCCTTTCATGATTTGGAGCTACCGACAGCTTGGCCTCGACAGACTAATGTTCAGGCGTATTGCTTGGGTGCCACATGAAAAGTGCGATTTTACTGGTGAGATTAGCCAGCGGGAGGACCGCACCAACACCTTAGCCGGTAGCTTTAAATTTCAGCGTCATACTGGTCATACGACCAGTAGTTTTCAGGCACAGCAGGATTTGCTTGCTCTGCATCCTGCGGCTGGAACTGCTTGATCGTGCCGCCACGTTTCAAAAACGTCTTGATCGCGTCCGCGTGGGCCGTTTCTTGTGGCATCATCTTGCTGTGCTTCACCCGCCGCTCTATCGTTTCACGCAGTCTCTGACGCTTGAGATACGCTTCGTGCCGTAGGGCGGTTTCGTCCTGCTTCTTCCTGTTTGTAGACTTGTTGCTACAGCTTTTACTGCAGTGCAGTCTGTGCTTATTGCTCGTTTTGAATTCCGTGCCACAGATCGCGCAGTTTTTCTGATAAATCTGGCGTGCGATGTACTTATGCTTATCACTACATTTTTTGCTGCAAAAGACGCGGCCCAGCTCTTGGAGCGGTTGCAAACAATGCTTGCATTCGGTACGACTGGTGGCCTTGAGACGGATGTACGTCTGGTGCCGCTTCATTGCATTGAAACAAGCTCGCGTGCAGTACTTGTGATTGTAGGAGCGCTGCGTGAAAAAGGCTGTGCATTGCGGGCACTGCACCTGTTGCGGCGTCCAGCCCTTGTGGTTCCAAACGCCCCTGGACCTTGCGGCTTCGTAGAAGCAGTCTTGCTTGCAATACTGTGCGTTGCTGTTGCGGTTGTAAAACATCCGCTCGCACTGAGCGCAGCGTTTCATAGCTCTTTGCCGTTGTTCACGGCTCAAATTTTTAGCTGCGCATTCTGTACTGCAATGCCGGTGTGTTGGACTGCGCGGCGTGAACGTCTCCCCGCACCAGGCACAGGGCTTTGGGAAGTACTTGCGGTTTTTTTCACCGGCCACGGCTACCCATCAGCACTTCAGCCAGTTTCTCCACGTCAGCTTCATAGTCCCAGTTAGAATCGTTGGTAACGTCCTCCTTCCGTTGAAAGCGTTCAATCAGCGACAGTTCTGACGGCATGATTGGCGTAAGGTTACGATCTGGACAGTTGAGCGCGTGTTTAACACCAACCAACTTGCCGCACTCACATTCGTACAAAAAACAGAAGCGTTTCCGGTCATTACGGGCGCGGTACTCCCAATAATTATTCTGTCTCTCTAGACGTTTGGTTTCGGCTAGGAAGGCTTCGTATCTTGCTTTAGCGCGTAACCGGCTTATTTCGATGTCCTGCTCGTTCAATTCGCCGGATCCACCATTTTAAGGTCAGCCACCGCAGACGTATCCACCAATAAAGTTTTCGTAATTTGTAATTTCTGTGAAGCAGGCGGGTCTTGTAGAGAGATGCTTCTAGGTCAAATAAGTATTCAACTCTTGTCATCGTGTTACTCCATGTAGTGTAGGGTGGGGAAGCGCCGGTTCAATGGCTGCGCTCTGATAGCTGCAGGCAAACCCCTTCGCCTTAAGAAACAGAGCTTCTTCCCCATGCGGGCTAGTTTGCTCTGGACTTCTCCAGAGCCTGGGCAACAGCTTCTCTGTTTGTGAGTTTCTGGCGTGCCATCAGCAGGCTATTTTGTTCCGTTAAGACCGGCTGTCCTTGCGACCGCGCCAAGTGATTCAGGTCCAGCCTCAGCCCGTGAAGTAAATTTAAAACTTCTTTTAGGGTTTCTTCTGTGGTGTCGCTCACGCGGACTCCTTCAATAATTCGGTAAGCAGTTCTTCTTTGCGGTTGTGCAAAGCCGTCAACGTCACTTGCCGAATAAGGTTGTTACTTCTGTGATTGAGCAAAACCATCCGCACATACTCAGACGTAAAACCCGTTTCTTTAGCTATATCAGCCAGTTTGACGCCATAAAATTTGCACTGTGTTAATAAATTCATTGCCCAAATCTTGCTTTGTGCTATGTTGTGTTTGCGAACAAAGCTCTTTTTAGTAGCTTTGCTATTAAACATTGCTGATAAACATATGCAAATATCATTTACTTTGCAATCATATTTTTCTTCAAGCGTGGTGAGTTATGAGTGAAAAGGTTGAAATCATTGAACGATTAAATTTTTACATTGAATGTAAAAAGGGCAATAAAAGCGCACTTGCACGGGACTGGGGTGTAAGCCCACCGCAACTGATTCAGGTGTTAAAGGGAACTAGGGGATTGTCATCGACAATGCTAAAAAAAGCTTTAGCTAGCGGCTATAACACAACCTGGTTACTGACGGGGCAGGGTGAGCCATTTTTGCCTGATAACAACGACAAAAGTTTCACTTATGAAAATAAAAATATGTCGCAACGCGATGAACTGCTCGCGTCGAAGGATAAAATTATTGAATTGCTTGAGGGGAAAGTAGAAAAGCTAGAAGTCGAGCTAGCGCGAAAAAAAGCATTGGGGGGGACAACGAGAACACACAGATCAAAAGTTCTTCCGTATCCGGTTGAAGCCAGTTGATTGAATTAGGCACCTGTTTCAAGGTGTTTATGCAAAACGTTACACGATTGTACCCCCCCCCGTATTATTTGATAAAAATGTCGTAAAATGAATCCGCAGCTTTTAACCCAAAACCACGCTAGGAAAATCTGGCAAGCGCAGCTATATGTCGCGGGCAAGCGGGTCCGTAAGAAGATTGCATCGTTTCGCGAACTCTACGGCTTAAATGATGACGAACAAAAAAGGTTACTAGAAGACAGGCTGCTTGCACTGCAAAATCAATTGGGTCTGACCACAGGCACGCAGTTGATTGATTTGCAGATGGCGACCAGACGCTTTCTTGAATACTGCCAGACACGTAACAGCCCACGCACTGTCTACACCTACACAGACTCACTCAAACGCTGGAAACAAGCTACTGGCAACTACCCACTTGACGACCACCGCCGTAGCTTTCTGGACCTTTTCATTGCACAGGAGCGACAACGTGGCCTGAATGACCGCACGATTAATCACCACATTCGAAACGTCAATCGATTCTATAATTGGGCTTTTGAAGAAGAACTGATTGTAAAACCAGTCAAGCTTAAGCAACTTCGCGCTGTTACCGTTATACCCCAGACCTGGAGCCGTGACGAGCTAGAGCTTATCCGTGAGTACATTGAACGCAAGCTGACAGAAACCAACTCACGGCGCTTCATCGTACTGCGTCGAGCGTTTTATCTGTTCCGCTACACGGGCATGCGTGCTAGCGAGTTAATCAACCTTCGCTGGGACCACATCAGCCACCAGGGCATCTGGCTGGAATCTGACAAAGATTGGCAAACCAAAGGTAGGGCGGATGCAATCTTGCCAATAGCAAAACCGCTGCGGCAGTTTTTAGATGCAGAAGCGCATGACGGTGAAGTGTTTGTCTGTGATGATGGTTCTGGCGGAAAGTTCTGGCGAGATTACAGCAGTGCAGGGCACAGCTTTAGAAAGTTGTTAAATCAGCTTGGCTTGAAAGGCCCAAAAGTCCTGCACGGATTCAGGGCTACCGTGGCTACAGAACTACTGGCTGCCGGTGAGTCACCGGTTTTGGTTCAGAAGCTCCTGCGGCATCAACAACTAACCACGACGCTGGGTTACTTAAACAGTCAGACGTTGGAAGTGCAAAACCTAGTCAATCGCCTGTGAGTGTTGTCAATACATTGGCAACAAAACTTGTAACCAGTCGGTCAAAGCTAGACAGTCAGCGGGCTAGCGGCCTTGTGCATTTACGATTCATAATCGCAAGGTCGGGAGTTCAAGTCTCCCCTCTGCTACCAATAATTACAGTAACTTAGGGCAACAAATATCAGCCAAATCGTTACTGTCCACACTGACAACATTGACAACAAACAGAGCCTAAAAAAAGCCAAAGCGTTTTTTGACTTCTTCGCCGGTTTGCTTGGCCTTACGAATGCGCTTGTATGCCACTACCGCAGGTATGGCTGCGCCCATGCCGGTTGCTGCGAGTATTAACTCTAGCCCGCCACTGTCTACGATTGCGTTGAATAGTTCCATCAATAGGTCCAGATTCGTTGTTTGCCGTCATCGAGATGTATGAAGCGATTTGACCAATTTTTGTCCTTCTGACTTAGGCCGACACCTGAAAAATAATTAAGCGCCAGCCGCAAAAAGGCCACGGCATCACTACCTGCAATCAACACATCGACGGCTCTCCCGCGTGCATGCATACCGCCCTTTGGTAGTGGGTTGCCCAGATGGTCGTATTTGATAGGCTTGGTGCGCTCGCGTGGGTGGTCTTCTGTTCTGTACGCGCTACTTAATCGCATCGGCTTTCCCCACTCTTCACGCAGCTCTTCCAGCTTTTCCATGAAGTGTCTGTCCATCAACACAGGCGCGTCAGGCGCAAAACTACACTTCAACTCATCGCGGCTGAAGTGCTTGGAACATTCGACGGTTTCGTTGCTGTCAACAATCATAGAGTGATCTCGCCCTTTCCGCATTGATCTGCGTAGAATTCGCCTGCAGCGCGACGTTCTTCAGATGTTAATTGAATAATGCTTTCAAACGGATAATCTTTACGAAAGCCATCAATGACACAGCTACAACCTGTTACGGCCCAAGACATGGCGTAATGACGGGGCATGCCCTGGCGTTCAAACTCTGGTGCCATGACCTGCGCGCAGTTAGTTACCCATTGCCATAAAAATGCGGTCTTGTAATCCAGTTCAGCAGGGTCAGATGCGTAGAGCGTGGCGGGTAACAACAAGGCGATGAAAGTTTTCATCTAGGACTTACGTTCCATGTTCATGATGCTTTCATGGAGTTGACTGATTGCTACTCGCATTTCTGAAAGCGTGATATTTGTTTGCTCCATTGTTTTGATGAGAGCTGCATTGCTTTCACGCATCAGTGATCGAAGCTCATCATCATTTCTGGTATCTTTATCGAGATGTATTTTTCGCTCTTCAGCAAAGCCACGCAGAAGATATACAATGAGATACCCAGCAAAAGCGAGCGAGGCCATCGTGCCGCCAAGGTCCCCTAAAATTGCTACAAAATCTTCTGGCATATGCTCGGCCTTGGTTAATGGGTCATTTTGCTAGCGCAAAACGCAACAAGAAATGGTTGCACAATCCGCTGGATTGAGATTGCTATCATAATGTGAATTATTTCTATATTGAACGCTCGTCGTAGTTAAACTGGTCATATATGAAACGACATACCAAGCACCATTTGAACTTAAATCATTAATGGCAACTGCACAATAATTAGCATCCGGCATAGCAGTCGAAAATGTGATGGTGTAGTTGCCTGTTCCGTTGTCAGTAACTCCGCTAACATTACCGTTAGCCCGACCTGTTCCAATACTGGCAGAAGTCCCATCAAAATTGATCCAAGCACGACATGCGTAGATCGGTGCAGATCCAGAAGCATTCATAGCTGTCTTTACACACGCTTGGTTCGCAGACATCGCCACAGCAGAGCCAACTGTTGCATTGTTAATGGTGATCGTGCCACCAGATTCACTGGCAAAACTGGTTGAATTTAATTGAATTTCACCTGCCATTTATGCCTTTAGATTTTTGAGTTCAGTGAGTGTTGTGCAAGTGTCGACCTGCGCTGGTAAATCTCTAAGCACCTGTTTTTGTGCTACGATGTCAGTCGTGTCTGCACCCGATTCTAACGCTCGTTGATACTGCACATCTAGGTCTTGAAGTTTTGGTAATCGTTCCTGCCGTAATCGGTCTGCGGTAACCGTTTTGGCTTTGTCAAAATTTACGGTAATCATTTACGCACCATATCCATCGGGTGAACTAAAATCTGCTTCCCAGGCTGCCCTGAACGACCTGTCATAATTGCCATTGTCATCGGTTGGTAAATCGTCTGTTGTAATGTATTTAAACGGTTTGCCAGTCGGTACATCCTTGACTGCTATTTGCTCTACGGTCAGCCCACAGTTCAGCACTGGATGAAGTACAGATATTCCACCTTCATCGTTTGGGAAAATCACTATTCTGTTTGCCATAATTAACCTACTATTCTAAGAGTTCCGGTTACGTTCAACGCTGATGCACCAGTAAAATTTGCGAAACCGTGACTAATGACCAAGTAACCTGCCATCGTTCCACTACCTGAAAACGTTGTGTTGCCAATATACATCCGGTTCGTTCCACTGCTGATCGCTAGCGAGTCTGAAACCGTTGATGAATGTTCGATGTAACTAGCTGACCCACCTCCACCAGATTGATTCTGAAACTCTAGTGCAGTTCCTCCAGAGTTGACCGCAATTACTTGATTTGCTGATCCGAGTGACGTCAGCCCTGTCCCTCCCAAAGAAACTGGAACTGTACCAGCAGTAATCTCTTGACCAGACAAACTCAGATAATTATTGGCGACTGTGGCTAACGTCACATTTGTGGAGTTGTCGGTTCCACTAGGATCTACCCCAAGTGCGGTTCTAGCGGCACTGGCAGTCGTACTACCCGTGCCACCTAACGCGACGGGTACGGTGCCTGCGGTAATCTCCTGGCCGGAAAGCGATAAGTAATTGGATGCAACAGAAGCCAGAGTCACGTTGGTACTGTTGTCCGTACCTGCGGCATCAACGCCTAGAGCTGTGCGTGCTGCGCTTGCCGTGGTTGAGCCTGTGCCGCCTAACGTCACAGGAACAGTGCCCGCTGTGATTTCTTGACCAGAAAGTGTTAGATAATTACCTGTGACGGAAGCTAGCGTGACCGCTGTGGAGTTGTCCGTACCGGCAGCGTCCACACCTAGCGCAGACCTTGCGGCACTGGCGGTAGTAGCTCCGGTTCCACCTAGCGTGACGGGGACCGTGCCTGCGGTGATTGCCTGACCGGAAATGCTTAGATAGTTGCCAGTGACCGTTGCCAAAGTAACGTCGGTAGAATTATCGGTGCCTGCCGCATCAACGCCCAATGCGGTTCGGGCCGCACTAGCTGAAGTGGCACCTGTGCCGCCATTGGCTACGGGCAAAGCGCCCGTAACGTCGGTGGTCAGGTCTATGGCGTTTCTAGTAATCGCCTGCCCGCTGATCGTCAGGTAGTCCAATGAACCGGCAAGCGTAACGTCTGTGGAGTTATCCGTACCTGCGGCGTCTACTCCCAGCGCGGATCGTGCTGCTGATGCACTAGTGCTGCCCGTACCACCCAGGCTAACCGGCACCGTGCCTGCGGTAATCACTTGGTTCGATATAGTCAGATAGTTACTGCTGACAGAAGCCAGGCTGGTGGTGACCGGTTCAAACGCAGAGCCCGTGTAATACTTTAGGATGTTGGCGCTGGTATCGTACCAAAGATCACCCGCGTCTGCGCTACCGCTATACGGGTCACTACTGCCGGTCTTGTACTGTCCTTGGAAGCTGGCTAGGGCTGCTTCAGATGCCGTCTGTGCCGTTTCTGATGCCGTCTTCGCAGTTTCTGCCTGGGTCTTCAAAGTGCGCACCGTGGCAACGTCTACTAAAAGCTCAAATTTGCTTGTGTCTGTTAGCAAGCTGCCGGACGAAGCATTTTGTTTTGTAAAATAGACGTTATCGTTGGAGCTGTCGCGGATTAGGTCGCGCACTACATAATCCGCAGTGGTGCTTGTACTGTCTGCGCCCTTGAAGGTTCCGATTTCTTGGGTCGTGACAAAGGCTCCAGTGGCGTCAAAGGCGAGTAATTTACCTGCTAAGTCCGTAGTCCCAGCAGCGAGCTTCAGGCTCGTTGTGTCTGAATCGCTGACGGTTTCGTCAAAACCCACAGCGCCTTCAATTTTGTTATCGAGCTGCTGACACATCATCGTGAGCTTGTCGAAGGCTTTTTCTAAAGTCTCCGCATCGAGCGCGTCATTATTGACGTAATCCACGGCTTGTAGATAATCCGTTTCGCGGATCAGTGAAACGATCACACCGCTGCCTGGTGCGGTTCCAAAGGTCACGGTGCCGGTAGCACCTGGACTTGTGAGCGTATAGTGCGTGGTGATGGTTTGCAGCGTGCCACCAAGAAAGACCTTAACCTGGCTCGATTCAGTGTACGGAAAGGTCACACTGAAGGCGGTGGTGCTATTGTCGCCGGTGTACTGAACCTTGTTTCTTTTAACGCTGACAGTCATCGGAGTCCCCCTCCATATTCTACGATTTCACTTGGCGCAAAACCTGGCCTAAAATCTTGGTTGTTTTTCTGCTTAAAACGTCTTTCCATGCGTTGCAATGAGCCTGGGTTAAGAATTTCCTGCACCTGGTAGTTGATTAGATAGTCAAAGGCGGTACGTGACGCCCACCAATTACTGTAGGGGATGTTTGACTTGATGGCCCGCCAGCCTGCTGCTGCGGCATCTACTGGGTCTTTGCCTGTGGCAGTGTCAAAGAGCGATAATCCAAAGTTTGCTAGATCATTAAAGGTCGAAACGGATGCGCCACCAACAACGTCATAGGCACTGCTACCATATTGGCGGTAGTCATTAAAAAGATAATCGCCTGCTAAGCCACCAAAACCAGATTGCAGGACACTCGCGACGGCAACTTTACCCAAGTCTACTGCGTCATCTGCCTTCTTGAACTCTCGCATTTTCAGTAAGTCTTTTGACGCCATTGCGACATAACCAATACCGACCATTGGCACCAGGTGCATTAAGGCTGGCGCGCCTATTTCATACGCTCTTGGCCACTGCCGGAAAATCATCGTCAACCCAAAGCTGCGGAACTGCCAAAACAAACGGCCTATCATGCCCTGAATTGTGCCTGCAGTAGTGCCCTCTCTGCCACCGACAGGATACCGCGCCATGAAAGCTCCCTCGTTGGCACCTGGTTGCATGATGGCAAATTCGTTTTCGGTAATGAGCAACTGCTGAATTTTTTCTGCCAGCTCTTCACTGCGTGGTATCGCATCACCCGTGATGTTGCCCAGTTCAATTTCATCATAGACCCGCTGTGGCATCATTACGTCAAGGCCGTTTACTTTGTCTTTGGGTAGCGCTGCAATGTCTTTCCAATCGGCATCCGTTATGCCGTAGCGCTCCATCAGACGGCGGTAGCTCGGTGCTAACTGGTCCCAGTTCATCTTGGTTGCATCGGCGAAGTCACTTGCCATTAAATATGCTGAACCTTCGCGGTACCAGTTCGTCCAACCGGAAAGACCGTTTAATCGAAAGAAATTATTGACCGC
>VTLG01008126.1_pt1 | contig 16827 bp, 21 predicted proteins | sample 4694571 | NCBI WGS metagenome assembly VTLG01 (sample SAMN12604809, study PRJNA352737) | marine metagenome | biome: ENVO:00000447; feature: ENVO:00000209|ENVO:00000569|ENVO:01000036; material: ENVO:00002151; isolation source: viral sequences binned using virsorter ...
TCCGCTGGAAGATATGCGTGTTCTTTGTAACCTGTTAACACTTCATGTACTTTATTTTTCCACATGATATTTGGTCGATTTTTCCAAATTCTACCTTGATAATCAGGAAAGTTTATCCAACCTTTTTCATTTACATTCCAACCCCACTTTTGTATGTGTTCTTGTGTGATACCATCAACTGTGTTAACCCGTGGCACCCAGTATAAATCTATGGTTGTATTTGAAGCCAATATAGATTTTATATTCTCTACTAACCATTCATTAGGTAATTCATCTGCATCCAAATTAAATATGTAATCACCAGTACACATGTTTTTTAAATGATTTTTTTGTCCACTATAATCTTTTAACAAATGTCTTTGTTCAAAAGTCATTTCGTAAATAGAAGTCATTGAGTCTAATATTTCAATTGTCTTTGGGTTATCTGAATAATCATCAAGAATTACTATCTCATCTTCTTCATCTTTATGTTCAACTAAAAACTCAAGTAACTTTAATAATGATTCATCCTCATTATGTGTCAATAAACTATAACTAATCTTCATTTTTTGATTTCTCCTTTCCTCTATCTTCATCATTTTGATTACTATTAGCCCACTTTGCCGCTTCATCTTGTTCATCAGATGGAAAACTCATAGCTTTACCATCCTTACTTTTAGCTCTCCATACAAAGCCTTGATTATCAAATTTATCTTGTACTCTCCACATATCACCTGGTTCAAAATTATCGTCATATCTCTCTAAAACTTCTAGTAAGTAACTAACCACTTTTAATGATGTTACTTTTTCTAATTTGTATTGTCTGTAAGCTCTTTTAAATCTGTTATTTCTGTGAAATAACATCTTGTAAATAACTTTACCATCAAATCTGTTGGGTGAAAACTTAGTGTTCAACATCAATCTGACATATGAGTTACTACCTAATACATCCTCATATTCGGCATCTACGCCGATTCTTCTACACTCTTTGTGAAATAATTGAATATCACCCTCTTTAAGATAATTTAGGTTCATTCCCTCCATCATTCCTTTCTCTCTATCAAAATGTAGAACTATAAACAGTGGCCTTCTATCATATGCCGTGGGAACACCATATTGAAAACTCAACATCATACCAGGTAATACCCTAGCTTCAGATAACTTTATTTCCGTTAACCTATTTTGGAAGTGTGATATTTTTTGAGCTGTCATCTGCTTTTTCTATTGTTACTTGATTTTTTTCTTTTAACTCATTTTGTAATTCTGCCATAGCAAAAATAAATTCATCAAAAATCTGAGGCGAATCCATATCATATCGTTGAGTGTAATACTTGTCAGTTGTTCCCTCTATAGGATATTTTTCTTTTTCTTCCTCTGATATGTTAACCATTTTTGCATATCCCCATTTCATTTTACCATCTTCATCATCAAATGGATAAATTAAACCTGTGGGTAACGTCATTATGGTTGGTATCCACACTCTTTCTAAACCTTCTTTAGACCATTTTTGCATATCAGGTTCTAACTTTTGGTATTCATCGTTTGTTTCTTTTGTTCCTAAATATTTATTGGAACTTACATACCCACAATTTATACATTGTAATATTTGATTTTCATCCGAACCTATTACATGACAAGAATGTTCTCCACACAAAGGACAGCTAAGTATTAAACCTGTATTTTCTGAATTGTTATTCATTATATTGTTGCCTCCGTTTTACCCACTTTTTTTAGTTTAGGTAATTTTATTTTATTTTTATCTTGATTTACTTTTTTTAATTTTGGTAAATTTAAACTAACTTGTTGTGGCACATTCTTTAAATATTTTTCAAGTATAACTCCAAACTCATCTGTCATTTTATTTAATGTAAATTTACCTCTATTTTTATCCATTAAAGATTTAGCTTTTCTTTTAGCAACCTCATGATTTTCAAACGAGTGTTTAAGAGAATTTCTCGAAAAAGTTGGGTCTGCATGAAACCATTGACTTTGCTCTATCACTATGTCTTTCCAAACTGCTGACTTAGGAACTTGTTTTAATTCACCATTTAACAATAAACATTCTACTGGATTTAAAAAATCTAAATGTCCACTCCAACCTGTGGCTATAACAGGCAATCCAGTCATCGTAGCCTCAAGTAAAGGTCTTCCAAATCCCTCTCCATGAGTAAATGTAACAAATGATTTTACTTTAGGATGATTATAAAGATAATTCATTTCTTCATCTGAAAGAGAACCATGTAATAAATAAACATTTGGTAATTTAAATCCTTTTGGAAACATGTCTTTTATTTGTCTTATTTTTGATAAACACTCTTCCCTATCCAATATAGAAAATGTAGCACCACAAGATTTTAAAATTAAAGCTGGTTGTTTTTTACTGTTAGCAAACACTTCATAAAATGTTCTAATTAAAGTTCCAATATCTTTTCTGTCATCACCTATATTACCTTTACCCCATTGACCAACATGTAAATAAGCAAATCTTTCAGGAACTTCATCATTTAACCAATCAAAAAATTTTGAATCTATTTCTTTTACACTTAATGGTTTATAAACATTTTCATCAGCTCCCTCAAATAAAACTTCCATTGGTTTTTCAAGTTTTAATTCACCAACCTTTTGTTGTTTACCATCAGGTAAATTTTGCACCTTATCGTATATAGAATCTACAAACCCTCTTTTAGAATGTTGTGATGGAACTATAATTAAATCCATTTTATTACAACCCTCTATCCAATTTTGAGATACTGCTGTAGTTTCAATACCAGCAGTTATTCCAATATTAAATTTACCATGAGTTTGAAACTCATTGGGGATTCTAATGTCAACATAAATATCAGGTTGTTGATTTAAAGATTCACCAGGATTTAATAAGTGTTGTTTAATTTTATTATTGTTAATAGTTGTATCCTCTGTCAAAGCATTTCTTGGTGTTGTGCCCCATGGAACATCCATTATTTTTATATGATACTTATCGTGGTTAATTAAAGATGTCACTAAGTCTCTAGCGTGAGCTCCATATCCACTTCTCGAAGATACAGGCGCACATATTAACATATTTTTTTTCATTAAACAACCTCCATTGTATATTTTTCTCTCGGTTTCCATTTTTCAAATGTAGTATCTATAGCTTCTACAAAACCATCCGATAAGTGTTTTGAAGTCATTTTAGCATCATCACTTAAAACCCACTTTCTTCCTATCTCACCACATCTTTCTCTTTCTTCAGAACCCTCTTTGTACCATTCATAAAGTGCATTACCAGCATCCTCAAATGAACATCTATCATCAAAAATATATGGTGTTAGTGGTGAACCCTGTAAACTTCTATTACTTGGAAATACAGGTTTAACCCATTTACCATGGGTGGTGTACTCACCCTTATGATTAGAACCTATTTTAACATAATCTTTTTCATCTAAATATCTAAAAGCATCACCACCAGGAGATACATCCATAAAACCACATTGGTCTTGTAATCCACCAGTTACATTTACTACAATCGGTGTTCCGACTGTAAGAGCTTCAAGTGAACCCAAACCAAATCCTTCATTAGAAGCCATATTGATATAAACATCAACTGAATTATAAATAAAATTCATTTGTTCATCATTAAATGGAGGACCATAATCATGTGTAAATATTACTGGATAATCCGGTAGTAATGTTTTACAAACTGCTCTCATATCCGTTCCATTTTCATCAGATGGATTTGCGTGAAATACAAAAACACAATCTTTTCTTTGTTCAGGTGTGAGTTTATCCATCATATGTTTATAAGCTAATGCTACATCACCAGGACATTTTCTTCTGATATTTCTGTTCAAATAAAGAATTTTAAATTTGTATTTATTTAATCCATATTTATTTTCAAACTCTATAAATTTTTTATCACTCTTATCAACTTTAAAAAATCTCTTATCTGAAACTCCATGAGGAACATACTTGGTTTGCCAATCTTCATATCCATATTTTGAAAGTATTCTTTTGTTAATACCATAAGTTTGTTTTGATATAGACATAAGTAAATCTGAACTTCTATAAAAATTAGTGTTATATAGTGGGTCTGGTAAATCATCCCATATATTATAATACATAATAGGAATGTTTTGTCTTATTTCATGTTCCATATTATATAACCAAACCCAAAATCTTGGGTCTGTAAAGTGTAAAATAGCATCTGGTTTTTCCATATCTAATATTTCTCTTAGTACCTGTTCACCCCCATATCCAGATATAGGATATATTTTTAAATATGCATCTTTTATTCCGGTTTCATTTTGAACTGCTTCACTCATGTCTACAATTTTACCTTGTTCTGGATGTTTAACAGCACCACCAAGTTGAACCCAATCATATTTTTCGAGTGTTCCTAACACAAATTCTTTTGATTGTGTTGCTATTCCAGAGTGCATTCTCAAGTCATCTGACAAGAGTAGAATTTTTTTCTTTGACATAACCTGTTTTCTCCTATTTAAAAATTACTTCCACTTACTACTAATTCATCATAAGTTTCTATCTTTTCTCTAAAATCTCTATCATTTAAAAAAAGATGTATGCATCTGTTTGTTAATGTCTGTAAATTAGTTGGACTATTGACTGTCGATATTTTAAAACTACCATACAACGATTCTAATATTTTTACAGAAGTTAACTTTGTATTACTTTTGTTCATAATTAATCTCCATATTTATATATGTATATAAGTATATATAAATATAAAAAATCAGTTAATTATAATTCTTTTTTTATTTAATTTTTTTGCATATTGTAATATGTTCATAGTTCCATTAGCTTCCACACCATCAGGAATAAACGCAACTATAAAATCACTTGTTCCTGCAATTATTTTATTTCTAGCAAAAAAATTTCTCATACTAAATGGTTTATCATACCTTGATGATGGTAGTGTACAATATAAATTATGAACCTCGTGAAATGGTGGATACTCTTCATATTGTAATCCTAACTCTAATGAATATTTTTTAGCGTATTTATCAGCTCCATGTTTACACCCACCACTAACTATAACCGTGTCTGTTCCATATTGTTGTTTTAGTTTAAATATAAAATCTTTAATTTTATTTTTATTTTCATATCTTCTGCTACCAACTATAGCTATTTTCATTACACCCCTTTAATTTTGATGTTTGTTTCTTATCTTCACCATTTTTAAATATGTGACTATCCCATCTAAAATATCACCAGTATATTTATATCTATACTTACATTTATCTATATCATGTTTGTCAATTAAAAACCAACAGTGCATTTCTGAAGAAGAAGTTACTTTTGTGTTTACCTCAAATAAAGTTTTTTCATGTCTCTTGATAAAATTTTCACATATCTTTTCATCAATATTATTGTGCCAAAAAATAACTTGAAATTGTTTTTTAACTAAAAAACCACACCTTCTAATATTTTCAATTACTTTTTTTTCATAATCTATGTCAAAAATTATATCTTCTAAATTAATTCTTACAGACAAATGATTTACATTATACATTTACACACCAACACTACAATATTCTGTTTTTCTAAATTCACACCATTTACAAGCTTTTTTACTTGGAGTTGGAGTTATGTTTTCTGATATTTTATTTCCACCGTCATCAAAAGCTAAATCTAAAAATGTATTCAACCTTTTAGCTACCTTATTCATACTGACAGTACCACTAGCAGGTGAAAACTTTTGAACTCTTTTTTGTGGAAACATAGCCTCTTCCCATAGTTTTCTTTTCACTATAAAGTATTCAACTTCTATTTTATCTATTGGATGATTATATTGTTTTGCATAGAATTGTTTATATAGTAACAATTGTTGAGTTTTATTCTCATCCTTCTTCATCCACTTATTCCAACCACGAGTGGATGTTTTTATATCATAAATTTTTATGGTGTTGTGAAACTCATCTAAAATAACTAAATCTAAATAACCAATTATTTTTACATTCTTTTTTAAATCCACCTCAATTGGAACTTCACAACCTATAAGTTTGTATCCTCGTTTACTAAAGTAATCAGCTCTTTTCTTTTTTAAGAAATCTAATATATTCACACCATCTTGAAAAAACTCTCTCAACTCTTCAAGTGTACATGGATCTTTACCATAGTTTTCTTTTTCTATCTTGAATTGTTCCATCATCTTATCATGTAACCTTTGTTCAAGATTTAACTTATTTGCATTCTTCACACTATCGTGATACATAACTTCTAACCAAGTTTGTATAACTTCGTGCATCGCTGTTCCGAATAATAAATGTATACTCGGTTCTGATTCTGTTACTTTATCAATATAATTTAATTTCCACCTTTGTGGACATTCACTAAACATTGATAATTGACTATATGATATTCTACCCATAGTTAAATATACAACCTTTCTTGCAAATAAACAAGCTTTTTATTCATAAAATTTCTCCTTTGATTCTACTTCAATCTTTTGTATTTCTGGATAGAATTGATAAGCATCTTTTGGATATGGTTTAGGTTTGTGTATTAATGTTTTCATAATCTTTTTTTTATCTTTTTTGTTACATAACAAATATAAGTATCTGTGTTTTTCAGGTTCTTCTTTTCTCCAAAATGTGTGTCCAATTCTTTTCTTTAGTTTCTCAAGATTATGAGAACCAAACTTTGTTGTTACATTTCTTGAGTGCATCCAAACACCATCCTCTGTAAGTCGTATAGCATAATTCGGCATCAATCTAATACTATTACCTTGATAAATCCAATTCGTAGCTTGATATATAATACCTAAATGTCCTTGTTCTGGATCTGAATACGATACCAATACTTTAATATCGTTTGCATTTTCTTGTAACCATTTGAATGTCTTGGATAAAACCACACTCTCTGTATTCTTTCCGTAGTCATCAAAGATAAACAACCTTGTTAACTCCAACACCTCTTCTTCTTTTAATTCAGGTGAAATAGATTTAGGAGCACTCCTTCCAACAGGATAACCATAAATAGCCACTCCAGCCAACTTCTCATCTTTTTCATCAAAGAATTGATGTTCGTTGTCTGTTTCATAAAAAATACCCAAAGCGTATCTACAAGAAGTCCATTTGTGACTGTAATGATTTTTTACAATCATATCTTTAGCTATTTTTTTAGAAATTTCTCTTACAGATATTTTTGATTTGTTTAGGGTCTGTTCCATATTTTTCCAGTATAGATACTAACTCTTCCTTTGATATTAATTCTAAATATTCTTTGATATGGTTTTTGCTTTCACCGAAATATTTTTTAAGTAATTCTATCAACCAATCATCGTATTTTTTATCTTTTTTACCTTTGATATATTTATTAAACCTTTTACCTTTTGGTAACACTTCACAATACCACTTGTAAACCTCTCTTGATTCAAGAGTTCCAATAGAGTATTTTTGAAAATAGTTTACAATCTCTATAAACTCTTTATCCATAGACAACCAACGATTAATTATAAATGAACTAAATTTTTTTTGTTCTGATTCATCAAATGAATCCCATGGTTTTTTGTGAACTAATATCTGATTTATCCAATCAAATATTGTCATTAACCAATACCATCCACATCAGTAAATTCTTTGTTGACATGTCCACATTTTTCACAAGCAAATACTTGCATTGGAATTATAGTTTCTTGTCCATTTGGTGAAACTAACGCTGACATCTTTCTTAGTAAAAGTGTTTGTTTAAATGTTGAACAACCACAGGCTTCACACTTAATCTGCGATGTTTTACTAAAATCAATTCTTTCTTGCATTTGTCCATTTTTTCCTGGTGTAATCATTATTCTACCTCCCCATGAGTTGTTACTTCTGTTATAGTAACTTCGCTTTCTTTAAAGCCACCCAGCTTGTGTAATATATTTTCATTTTCATAAGGTGGATTATAAAGTGTTACAAATATTACTCCCAAATCACCTGTATTTCTTTCTACTTTGAACCGTTTCATTTAATTACCCTCATTAGTCTAATTATTAGTGACATGAAGTTGATTTCTTTATCAACAACATTTACATCTTGATACTGAGCTTCTGCTATATTTAAAATACACTCTGCCTCTTTTCCATTAGCATACTTAGAAACCTCATCATACAACAATTTAAATAACTCAGCATAATCACTTATAGAGTTATCAGCTATAAGTTGTCTTATAGAATTAAAATCTGAACCATCTGATAACTTACTTAACAACTGAATTTTATAGTCATTCTGAATCACAGATTGTGTATCCACAACTAACTCTCCATTAACAACTTGCCTTTGAGCTGAATTGATAACTCTACGAATATCAGGATAACCAGCATTAACTATTAGTGCAACATCATCGAGTTCGTACTTACAACCCTCTTCATTTAATATGTGAACCATCTGTTGAGCAACCTCTTTCTTTGAAGGTGGAATAACTTTAAATGATTGACATCTTGATTGAATTGGATCTATAACTCTTTCTACATAATTGCAAGTTAGTATAAATCGACAATGTTTAGAAAATGTTTCCATGAGATTTCTTAAAGCAGCTTGTGCATTTGGTGTAAGATAATCAGCCTCATCAAGTATGATAACTTTCATATCTTTAAAACCAACTGTAGATGCAAATGAACGAATCTTGAATCTCACAGAGTCTACACTATTTTCATCAGATGCGTTAATATACATCATGTCACAATCTATATTAGAAGTAATAATCTTAGCTAATGTTGTTTTACCAGTACCAGCTCTACCATAAAGTAAAAGATGAGGTACATCTTCTGATTCAAGATATATCTTTACTTTACTCTTAAGATGTTCATTACCTACATAAGTTGATAAATCTTTTGGTCTATATTTTTCTACCCATAAACTATTTTCACTCATTAATCTATCCACCTCCCATGTTTGATTAAGTGATGTAGTCTGTGTTTAAAAACTTCCCACATTAGACTAAATATATTATTAGAAGAATATGTTCCTGCGGGAACTTTTAGCTTATAATAATATTTCATTAATCAACATCCTGCATAGCGACTACAAAATATTCAGAATTATAATCATCAATTTTAAAGTTCACCCTAGCCAAACCTTCATTTGAAACTTCAAGAACTGCTGACGTACATTCTTTATTAGCAACTAACACTTCTTTAAAAAGATTAGCATTAAAATTTACAGCATCGGTTAATCCACAAACTTCACACTCAACAGGTATATTAACTCTATTTGTATTTGACGAAGAATAACCAATGATAACATCACAACCACCTGTTTTGTTCTTAACTATAGCAAACATATCCACATCACTTAAAGCAGATTTACCTTTAATGAATGAATCAATAAAATTACTATCTAATTTTATTTTTGTTTGAAAGTCAGGAAGTCTTTTTAGTGCTGGTGGGTCTGCTATAACAGATAAATCACTTAACACATAATTTACTGAAACTGAATCATTCTTTACTTTCAGAGCTATAGCCTTTCCATCTATAGTAGATAAATCCATATCTATTTTTTCACCCAACACGTTTAATAATTTTTGTAATTGATCGGTTTGATACACTCCTATTTCAGAACTTTCAAATGGAAACTTATCAAGTTTGACAGTTCCTAATAAAGATTTATCAGGTGTAACAAAAGATGTTGATAATGTATCACCACTCGATTTCCATTTTACCGAATTTACATTTCCACCCAAATTATATTTTTGAATGAATCTATTTAACTTTGCTTTTTGCATTTTACTTTTCTCCTATTAAGGTTTATTACTTTAAATATAATACTTTTTTGTGATATAAGTCAAGCCTTTTTTAAAAAAATCTTTCTAATGAATTTTTCTTGTCTACAGGTAAATCCCAACTTAAAGCTTCATAAAACATTTTAATTTTCTTTTCTAAAGCACCCCTATAAAGTCTACCATAATCAATATATTCATTTATAAAATCTAATATTTGTTTTGGATCATCGTAACCTTTAAAGGCTAATGCTTCTATACCAAATGGATTGTTTTTCAAATAAACCCACTTTATTTTGGAACTATCTTTAATTTTTTCGTAATTGTTTAATCCCCAATGATTTAATAAATCATTATATTTTATTGATGCTTTAACATGTACAGGCGTTCCTTTTTTTAATTCTAAAAATATGTTTTTACCTGATTTTATTTTTCTCATACCACCTGTGGCTAGATACTTTTTCAATCCTTTTACACCAGTTGGTAATGCTATATTTTCTAATGAAACTTTTTTCATGTCATTTCTAAACTTTGTAATTTTATCATCAATTGTATCCTTGTCGACATTACCTAAGATATCTTTCAAAACTTGAGTCATCAAGTCTCTCATAGCTGGTGGAAAATTACTACGAACAATATCTAAACCCTTAACATCAAGTTTGTCACAAACAATTCCACCATCATTAATAATCCACTGACCATACCTTTTTTTAGTAACCCAAAAAGCTGACTTAGCTATACATTCTTGTTTAATATCAAAACGATGTTCATCACAATTTAAAAATCTTTTAGCGAATAAATCATAAGATTTGTTTATATAGTCTTGAACAATACCAGCAGTTTCTAATATTTTTTCTGTCATGAAATTATCATCTGATAAATCAGCGTTTGGAAAATCTTTTTGTACTAATGGTATAGCTGAATAAAATACTGAATCTGTATCCGTATAAATACAATAATCTTCTTTGTCTCCCAATTTATCATTATAAAATTTATTAGCTATCTTCTCTGTAAATTTTATCAAATCTTGTCCAGTGGTTGTTGTAGCTTCTGCATTATCCACATCATAGAATCTAAACACAGGTAATCCCAACACACCATACAACGAGTTTAGTACAATTTTTTGAACATGTTGTCTTCTCTTAAAGTAAGCACTTTTATCTTTATCAGTTGTAGAATACTTTTTCATTAATTTTTTATATTCAACTCTCTCATTAAACCATTTTTCTAAAAGAACAGGTATCAAACCTTTTTTATCGTTACGATACATAATACCATTTGACGATATAGATATTTTATTTTTATCTAACATGGTTTTCAGTTCAGATTCATTTATCACTCTTTTTACTTTACCATCAATTGAAAAAGAATACGATTTTGGAGTATTTTTAATAAACTCCTCTGCATTCCAACCCTCTAATTTACCTAATTTCATTTCAGGTGAAATATTTAATGACATTATAACCGAAGGATACATAGACGTTAAGTCTAAATCAAAAACCCAATCATACTTACCTGGTTTTGGATCTTTTACATAAGCACCAGCAAATTTTTCATTGTTACTAAATTTGTTATCAAACAATTTTTTATTAGGAGCTACTACATTCATTTTCTTTAAGTAAACTAATATAGCACCTTCTAAATATCTACTACTAAAACATATATCTTCATATGGAGTATGACCAACATGACTTACACCCCTAGCTAACTCAATCAATTTTAGTTTATCATCAAGTGCTTTTATAATCTTAACATCAACCAAGTTATATTCTATAAATTTATTTATATCATTTTTATATAAGTCATTTAGTGTTCCATCATATTCAACCTTACCAATACCAACCTCAAGTTGTCCGATATAATCTAACCGATACGATGATTGTTGTGTATAAGTAAATAATTTATATAAACCAAGATAATCAAGACATGACACTCCAGCAATTTTGTATCTTTTTTGTCTTTCGTTATAATAAACTTGACCAATTGGTGACAAAGAATTTGCAAACTGATACCCCAATACTCTCACAGTTCTGTTATATAAATAAGGAATATCAAACCCATCAATATTCCAACCACTTAATATAGTTGGATTGATTTCAAGATATTTTTGATAAAACCTTTGTAGTAATTCTTCTTCTGATTGAAATGGTTCAACATAGACATTACCTTTTTGATACTTACTGATATCTGCTAAAATAAATACAAAGTAATCATCACTTATCTTATCATATAAGGCTATTGATGTTATTTTGTTTTCAGCCTTTAGAGGTTCTGGAAATCCATCTGTAACTTCACACTCAATATCAAAGTAAACTTCTTTGTGCCCTTTCGATGGTTCTTCCGACTCTGAGTATCTATCAACCAAAACTCTAGTTTCTAATGGAACATCTGATTCAAATACATTTCCATTTTGTATATCATCTTGTGTCCAATAAGTAACTTTTTTGAGTTTATCACCATATATAGAACGATATGTTCCTGATGGTGATTTTAGATATGCATATGATTTATGATTAAATCTTTGATAACCAGTTTCATCATCCCATAGATGAACTTCAACATTTGTCTTATTTCTTTTTATAAATATATTCTGATACATATTCTAAATTACAACCTTTTTATTAATTAAACAAGCTTTATTTTTAATAACAACTAAAATATCTTTCTCCTCTGTCACATAGAATTGTAACTACAATTCCATCAGAATTATTCTGCTCTATCCATTGTTCAGATGCCAATACATTTGCTCCAGCGGATATACCAACAAATAAACCATTATTTTTTGCTAAATGTAAACTTCTTTGTTTCGCTTCTTCTGTTGATATAGTAATCACTTCATCTACTTTATCCAAGTCAACTAAAAACTTTGAACCATCACCAATTCCTTGAATACCATGGAGTCCTTTTTCTCCACCACTCATTACAGGTGATTCAGCTGGTTCTATAGCTACTATTTTTGATTGTAAATTATAATCAGTAACACCTTGTTGTAATCCCATCAATGTTCCACCAGTACCAGTTCCTAATATAAATGCTGATATTGGTTTACCAATTTCTAATGAGTATTTTAATATTTCTTCAAATGTAGTTTTTCTGTGACATTCAATATTTAGATTACTATTAAATTGGTCTAGTGTAAACCAACCTTCATAAGCACACATATCATTTTTTACTTTTATAGCTTCATCAAAATTGCCAGCCTCAACTTCATACAATCTAGCACCATATAACTTTAACATTTTTTTTCTTTCTTCTGACATATCAGAGGGCATAACTATTTGACATTTGTATCCTCTTTCAGCACACATCATGGCTAATGAAATACCTGTATTACCACTCGTGGCTTCTGCGATAACTTGTTTAGAACCTCTTACTAACAAACCTTTTTTTTCTGCATCATCTAAAATGTATTTAACAGGTCTGTCTTTTATAGAACCACCAGGATTGACTGACTCTAATTTTGCATATAACTTTTCCGATAACTTTATCATCGGAGTATTTCCAACTTTCATTTATCCTCCAAATATTTTTTTCTTACCCCCATCATACTCATAAGCATGACCGTTTTCTTTCAGTAATTCATTTACTGATTGTTCGTATCCTTTAACATAAAGTTCGCCGAGGACACGCCCGTATTTCCCAACTCCGTGAGATTTTAATAAGAACTTGCCCTCGTCTGAATTTTCTAATAAATCTTTTACATAAGCTTTAGCTTCTAAACCTTTTTTCTTTTCTTCGAGGTTACGAGTTCTACTTTCCCAGGTATCCACGCCGAAAAATCTAATTCTTTTTTTAACCCAAGTATCAAAACCCAAGTCGATAAGAGCATCACAAGTGTCACCATCCACGACTCTTTGAAGTTTTGCTGAGTAAATATGTTTATCCATTTTTTTTGCCATTTCATTTCTCCGATAATTTCTTTATTATTTTCTGTTTGTCTAAATCTAATTTTTGTAGTAATTTATATTTTGATTTTAAAACCTCATGTTCAATTAATAACTTTTCATATTCTTTTTGTAATTGTGCACATCGATGTTTTTTTGCAAAGAATTGTGATTTATCTAATTTACTTAATCTTTCCTTTGTATTTAATTCAGGAAAGTTTTCCTCTAACCATTGAACTGATTGTCCAAATGTTGTTCCAAGTATTTCACTTACTAATGATATTACATCAAGAATATTTATAATAGTGTCTTGATTAAAATCTGCAGTTAATCCTTGTTCTTCTGTTGGTGTTTGTCCTAAAACAAAATTAACTAATAGTATAACATCTGTTATATCTAATGAATTGTCAAAGTTTACATCACCATATAAATCTACTACAAAATCTTCTTCAGGTTCTCCTATGTAACTAAAGAACCAATCTAATCTACTATGTATTTTTGAGTACACGCCCGGGTACTGAGCTTCAGCTCAACCATATCCCCAACTAACTATCCCGATTAACTCATACTCACCATCAGAATTTGTCATAATCAGAGGGCCACCAGAATCTCCTTGACAAGAATCCTCACCACCATTTGAATCGCCAGCACAAACCATATTGTTTGTTATATCTGAGTTAGAATAATTACCACAACTATCGTCAATTGGAACATCAACCTCTAATAATATATCAGAACCCCAACCACCAGATTGAGTAGCACCCCAACCCATTGTTGTTGACATTACAGGTTCTTCGTCATGTGATGTATCTGTACATAATTTGATTGGTTCAAAATTTGTAACAGGTTGTGTTAGATGTAAAAGTGCATAATCATTGTTTAATGAATTACCACTATATTGTGGATGTATAATTATATCATCTACATATCTTGTTATAGATCCATTAGTTCCATTTAAACTATGTAATCCAATTCTAACTTTTATACCACCCGGTGATTCTCCTTGAACACAATGAGCAGCTGTAACAATCCAGTCTTCTCTGACTAATGAACCACCACAAAAGTGACCACCCCATCCACCATTATATTGTAGCGACACCATAAAGTCATATTTGCAATTAGGACACGCTGGGTCTACTGGATAACCACCAACAATCATTGGTTGTGGTAATTCACCTGGCATTATCGAATGATTCTCTAACATTGTTCTCGATAATTCAGTTTCAGGTTCGTTTGCAGTTGGATTTGATTTGCAACTATTACATAATAACAGTATCAGTCCTATGAAACAAATCAACTTAAATGCTCTTATTAATAATTTTGTATTTATCATTTTACTTCTCCACATCAAAGTTAAAGTTTCTCCTTAAAGTATCTATATTTTCTTCAGATTGAGATAAACTTTCAGTCCATTTTTTTATTTCTGATAATAAATCTGTATGTTCTCCTATACCAACCGATTTATTAAGTAATATATCTAAGTGAGCCAGTGCTTCTGTTCTTTGCGCTTGGTAACTATCCATAGCCGCCATTAATAATTTATTCATCTTTACCTCCATTAATTAACCAAGATGATGATTGAATCTTTCCACCACCTATACCCCATAACATTGTTACATCGAGTTTTCTACAAGTATCCATTTCAGGTGTATTACCTTTACCTCTATCTCCACCATTAGCAAAATATATTTCGTAATCTTTTCTACCTGTTGGATTAACATCATCGTAAGTATGATTAAACATTCCACCATTATATGTAGTTCTGACTTGACTAATTAGTGCATTAGCAGTATCATCTCTATCATCAAACTTTACAACCGAACTTATGTACTTGATACCTTCAAGTATTTCTTTTCTTTCATAGAACTCCATAAATGGTTTACCTTTTTTACGAATCAACCATTCATCTGAATTTAATCCCACGATTACTTGGTGTCCTAAGTTAGCAGCTTCTCTGAACATTCTCATATGTCCTTTGTGTACTGGGTCAAAACCACCACTTAATACTATTACTGACTTTCTCCAATCTATATTAAATTTACTCATTTATTCTCCTATACTATTTCACAAACACCACCAGCACAAGCCACTTCACCTTTTAAATCTGTGTTGTCTTGTTCTTCTGTTATTCGTGCTAAATTAATATTTTTCAATGTTTCTACCATTTTATCATAAGTAGCTTCCTCACAATCTTCAAATGGTGCTTGTTTGTAAGTTCCACCATCATAAGGTAGAATACTTAATCCATTGTAAGCAGTTTTATTTTTCCACATCCATTGTCCTATATCTTCCCACTCATGTTCCTTAACTGATATTGTGGCAGATACATTATGTGTATTCATTCCACTACGATGTCCAGCCTTTACATAATTCTCACTAATGTGTTTTACTCTTTCCAATAATTGAAATGCTGATTCAGTTCTCATCGTAGCTCCTTCAGGTGCTTTTTGTGGAACTGATATAACAGCAGTATCGTGTGGTCTAAAGTATTCATCTTCAACTAAATCAGGATGGTTTCTTTGTAAGTAACCATAAATTGCTTCATTCTTACCAACTCTAATCCTTCTAATGTAGAAATCATTATGCCATGCGTGAATACCACTCGATGTTCCTAATGTCAATGATGTTGTACCTGCAGGTTTTACAGTCGTACATCTTGCAGCTGGTTTCACACCAATTAATTCTGCAACTCTTATGTTTTCTTCTTTTACCACATTTGCAGCTTCCGTGACATTCAAGTCATCTAATTTATTGGAAGCGATTCCAGTCATTGATACTCCGATTAGAGCATCTTTCTCCGTTGTTCTTTGCCATATAGGTCTTAAATAATGAAAGTCTGTATATCCAGCTTGTAGTGTTCCAATAAATGCACCAGCCTTTACTCTTTCATTCAAGTCTTCTTGTGATTCCACATTTGAAACATTAACTTCTGTTAAATTACAAAACTGATATGGTCTTAGTGCGATTTCACAACAAGGATTAGTTCCCCAATCTTTATCATTGGTTAGATAAATACCTGGCTCTCCACTACCACTCGCTTTAATCTTTTCCCATAGTTCAAAAAAGAAATCTTCTGTGATTTTAGAACGAACCAAAGCAGCTGAGTTGTTTGCTCTTCCTCTTTGAGGGTTTGTTTCCCACCAATTTCCATATTTACAAGAAATCATTGAGTCATCATCTGCTGAAAATAATGAAATCAGAGCTGCTCTTCTAATACCACCAGCCAACACTGCATCTGCTATATGACATACGATATCATGAACTTCTA
>VTLG01011620.1_pt1 | contig 16825 bp, 25 predicted proteins | sample 4694571 | NCBI WGS metagenome assembly VTLG01 (sample SAMN12604809, study PRJNA352737) | marine metagenome | biome: ENVO:00000447; feature: ENVO:00000209|ENVO:00000569|ENVO:01000036; material: ENVO:00002151; isolation source: viral sequences binned using virsorter ...
TTAATACAATAATAGTTACTGGAAACGTGGTAATAGTATAAGGAGAAAATATGGCAGTAGAATTAGATGGAGTAAATCAGAAAGTTATTTTAGATTCTGATAGTGATACTTATTTACAGGCAAGTACTGATGATACACTGGATATGTATATCGCTGGAGCTAAAGATTTTGTCTTTACAGCTAATACATTTACAACTCAATCAGGATCTACAGTAGCTATTGCTGCTGGTGGAGCTTTAACAAATGCTGGATCAATGGCACCTGATATAACAAGTACAGGCAAAGCTCTGGTATTTGGATTTTAATTAATAGGAGAAAATAAACATGGCAAGTGAATTATTAAAAGTATCGCATACAGCAGGGGTTACAAACTCCGAAAGTGTTTTGATTAATGGAGTGAGTGGGCATACTTATACTATTCTTTCTATTGTTGCGACTGAAACGGCTGGTGCAGCAGAAACACTTGATCTTTATATTGACGATGATGGCGGTGGAACTGATTATGAATTATTATCAGATCAAGCTATTGGTGCTAATGAAACTTTTATATTCAATGACAAATTCGTTATTGAAGGTACGGATCATTTATGTGCAGCAGCAGCTTCATCAGCAAATATAGATATAGTAGTTAGCTATTTAGATCAAACATTATAATAGGAGGATAAAAATTTTATGAGTGGAATATTAACCGATAATACAGGTCGAGCATCTGGATTACTAAAAGCTGCTAGTGGTGGAAAAATTGGTCAAGTTTTGAGTATGCAATTATCAAGTACAGTTAGTGCGACTGCTACTAGTTTAACAGATGTAGCTGGTCTTACGCTTGATATTACTCCTACAGCAACCAGTTCCAAAATACTTATGATATACCACATAGCTCTAGGTTCATCGGCTATTAATTACAGAATGCAGGTCGGAGCAATGAGAGATTCAACGCAGATTGGAGTTGGAGATGCGGCAGGTTCTAGAGCTAGAACTGCTTTTGCATCTCACACAGCTTATTCTAATACTACAAATGTAGTGCAAGGTCTTACTCAGTGTATTCTGGATAGTCCAAGTACGACTTCAGCAACAACGTACAAAGTTCAAGTACAGATACAAAGTGCCGCTACATCGTATGTTAACCGAATGGGTGAAGATACTGATGACGCAAATGTAGGTAGAGGTTCTTCTGGAATTACATTAATGGAGGTATTAGCATAATGGCAAACAATATAGATATAGCAACAGCAATTTTAGCAATTAGAAAAGCACAAGATGGTGTTCATGCAGAAGTAACTATTAGTGCAGAAGATTTTAATCGAATAATTTGGCATGATGGCAATCCAACTGGAATTACAAAAGAGCAAATAATTGCAAAACAAGCAGAACTACAAACTGTTTATGATGCTAAACAATATCAAAGAGATAGAACTAAAAGACCTATAACGGATGGTTATCCAAGAATCGAAGATCAATTAGATATGATCTATCATGATCAGGTGGATGGTACGACAACCTTTAAAGATGCAATAAAAGCAGTAAAAGACAAATATCCTAAACCTTAACCATTTGAATGATACATTTTTCAACAACTTGTATTGATGATTTTTTTGATTATCCTGACATAATACGAAATTATGCTACCTCATTGGAATATAAGCCTGGTTCAACAGGACAATATCCAGGAGAAAGAACAGAATTATTAGAAAAATTAAATCCTATGTTACACTCAAATATTTGTAGTCGTTATTTACTAAATCATTATAAGCCTAATGATTTAATTGAATTTAATGCAACCGCTTATTTTCAAAAAATAAGCAGTAAATTTTCTAAAGGATGTGTTCATACGGATTATCCTAATTGTCATACAGTGATTATATATCTGACACCTAATGCATCTCTAGATTCAGGAACAAGTTTGTATCGTCCTAAAAAAGTAACGATGAAAAGTATTAATAAATTAAAACAAAAATTTAATTTGGGTACTATAGATAATGAAAAAATAGAAAAATATAGAGAAGAATTTAACAGTAATTTTGAGGAAACAGATCGTTTTAATAATTTATATAATAGATGTATTGGATTTGACGCTTCAATTTGGCATGGTGCAAATAATTTTCAATCAAATGATGAACGATTGACTTTAATTATATTTTTTCATTCTATAAGTGGCGGAATGACTGGATTACAAAGATCAAAAGCAGTACCTACTGATGGCATACAAGAAGAAAAGAACTAATGAAAGTGGAAGGAAAACGTAGAAAATGGCAAACAATTAATCCAAAGGAGAAACATAAATGGCAAGTGAAATAAAAGTAGATACAATATCAGAGAAAACATCGGCAAACGGTGTTACTATTGATAGTGTTAGTCTTAAAGATGGTAAAGTTGCAACAGCAAACTCCATCGATAGTGACGCTTATGTAGATGGCTCAATAGATACTGCACATATAGCTGATGATCAAATTACATTAGCAAAAATGGCTGCTGGTACAGATGGAAATGTTATTAGTTATGATGCTTCTGGAAATCCAGTAGCAATCGCAACAGGAAACGATGGACAAGTTTTAACATCTACTGGCGCTGGCTCTCCTCCAGCTTTTGAAGCCGCACCTGGCGGTGGTTTAGTTCATCTTTCTACAGTTAATATTACAAGTGGAACGGCAAATGTATCATTTACTTCAGACATTGATAGTACCTACAATGCTTATGTTTTTATTTTATCAGATGTTCATCCAGCAACTGACGCACAACCTTTAGAAATGACGTTATCTACTGATGGTGGTTCATCTTACCTTAGTTCAAATTATGAATTCGCACATCAAGGAAGAACTTCTGGGGGTACTGAATTATCTCATGCAGGTACTGACGACAGTGTTTTTGATATGAGTTCTAACAATGTTGGAAATGCAACCAATGAACAAATTGCATGCCAAATTTATTTGCATAAACCAGCGGGAACAGCGGGATGGAAATTAATAAATGTTTTATCAACTGTGGTTGATAACAGTGCCGCTACATGTGTGGGCATACAGGGTGGTGTCCAACGTATTCAAACTGCAATAAACGCAGTACAATTCAAATTTGGAAGCGGAAATATTGATAGAGGTAATTTTTCAATGTTTGGAGTATCTAACAGCTAGGAGAAATAAATGACAAGATATAAAAATGTAAATGGAGTTCGAATACAATTCACAGCAGAAGAAGAGACTGCAAGAGATGCTGAAGAAGCACAATCAGTTATCAGGCAACAAGCGAAAGCAGATAAAAAAGAAGCTGAAGTAGCTAAAAAAGCATCAGGAAAACAAAAACTAAAAGACTTGGGTTTAGATGATGAAGAAATTAAACAGTTAACAGGAGCATAATAAATGAGTACAGTAAGAGTAGATACAGTATCTGAATATACATCAGCCAATGGGATTACCATTGACGGGGTAGTAATTAAGGATACAACAATAGATTTTAATGGAACTGCTGATGCGGTAATTCTGGATGCAGATGCAGATACATCTATCTCTTCTCCTACAGATGACCAAATTGATATTGAAATAGCAGGAGCAGATGATTTTACAATTACTGCAAATAGTTTTAATGTACTATCGGGATCAGCCGTAGCTATTGCTGCAGGAGGATCAATAACAAATGCAGGGTCAATGGCACCAGATATTTCGAGTACTGGTAAAACTTTCGCATTATCAGATTAATTAAAAGGAGAAAAATATGGCAAGTGAATTATTAAAAGTAGCATTAAAACCAACCTGCTCAAATTCAGAAGTGAAATTGATCGATGGTACAGCTGGACATACGTACACTGTTTTATCAATTACAATTTGTGAAACTGCAGGAGCAGCTGAAACTTTTGACTTGTATGTAGATGATGGTGATGGGGGAACAGATCATTATATCTATAAAACACAAGCATTAGGAGCTAATGAAACCTTTGAACATACTTCAAAGATTATTTTAGAAGGTACAGATATGTTAGGTTTTATTACTGCAAGTTCAGCAGACGTTGATGTTGTAGTTAATTATTTAGATCAAACCTTATAGGAGTAGCTGTGAGTGGTATAGTTACACAGAATATCTTAAACAGTTCTGGGTTAGTTAAAGCACCTGCAGGTGGAGGTGCGTGGACTTTTATTAAAAAATTAACAGCTTCTACATCTTCAACTTTATCTTTTGTTAATGGAACAAGCGATGTTGTTTTGGATTCAACGTATGCAGAATATATTTTTTATTTTGTAAATATGCATCCATCCGCACAGGCTGACTTTTCATTTAATATGAGTATAGATGCAGGTTCAAATTACAATATAGCTAAAACTTCTACCGTTCATTTGGCTTATCATCACGAGGGAGATTCTTATGAAGGTGCTGGTTATAATACTACCCACGATTTAGCACAAGGTACTGGATTTCAGAATATAGCAGCAAATACTATGCCTGATGCTGATGGAAGTTGTTCTGGGTATTTGCATATATTTAATCCTTCTAGCACTACATTTGTAAAACATTATATTGCTGTGAGTCACAGAATGGATGATGCTACTTCTAATCATATGTTTGTTGGTGGTTATGGAAATACGACTTCAGCCGTTGATGCTATTCAGTTTAAAAATGACACAGGCACTATGGATGCTGGTATAATTTTTTTGCACGGATTAACAATATGAGTGGTATCGTATCACAAAACGTAAGTAAAAAATCAGGTTTAGTCAAAGCTGTCGCTGCTGCCGCTGCAACTTGGGTAGAGATTAAATCTCTTACTGCTTCTGCTAGTGCAACTTTAAGTTTTGTTGATGGAACTTCTGATGTTGTTTTGGACTCAACATATCCTGTTTATTGTTTTAAGCTTTATAATATTCACCCAGCTTCAGCCGCACTTCCAACCATCAATGGCTCTATTGATAGTGGCTCTAACTACAATGTAGCTAAAACAACAACTCATTTTAGAGCCTATCATGATGAAGCTGATTCTGATACTGCATTGACTTATGATACAGGTTCTGATTTAGCTCAAGGAACAGGTTTTCAAAATTTAGGTCATGCTATTAAAACTGATAATGACGCTTCAGGTGTTGGTTATTTATATTTATTTGGACCATCTAGCACATCTTCTGTAAAACATTTTACTGCCCAATTCACTGTTTTACAAAATTCAGATTATAATATGAATAGTTATATAGGTGGTTATTTTAATACCACAAGTGCTATAGATGCTATTCAATTTAAAATGAATACTGGAAATATGGATGCAGGAAAAATTAAACTTTTTGGAATTAAGGATAGTTAATGAGTGGCGTAGTAGCACAAAATATAAATAAACATAGTGGATTAATTAAAGGTCCTTCTGCTGCAGGTGAATGGACTTTAATTTCAACTTCGACAGCAAGTGCTTCAGCAACTATATCTTTTACAAGCGGATTAGATAGCACCTATGATGAATATTGTTTTCGATTTATTAATATTCATCCATCAGCAGCTGTTCATCTAACTTTTCAAGGAAGTACAGATGGTGGAAGTAATTATAATACAGCTATAACTTCATCATTTTTTCAAGCTGAATTTTCAGAAGCTGGTACAAATCCAGCAGTAGGCTATCAATCATCAAGTGATTTAGCACAGGGAACTGGGTTTCAAAGAATATTTAGCAGTTTAAGTATAACTGCTGATGATAGTGGAAGTGGATATTTAAATTTATTTAACCCAGCATCAACTACGTTTGTAAAACATTTTATAGCACGATCAAATATCGTTGCTAGTGCTTATTCAGTGGATTCATACCTGGCAGGTTATTTTAATACAACATCCGCTATAGATGCTATACAATTTAAAATGTCATCAGGAAATATAGATGCAGGAACCATATCACTTTACGGAATAGGATAATAATAAGGAGAAACAATGCCGAGATACCATAACATAAACGGAAATAGAGTTCAGTTCACAGAAGCTGAAGAAACTGCTAGAGATGCAGAGGAAGCAGCTTGGGCTGATGGTGCCCTTGCTCGTGCTTTAGCTAATATGAGATCTAGAAGAAATCAGCTTTTAGCTAAAACAGATTTTTATGCTTTATCAGATGTAACACTATCAAGTGATATGACAACATATCGTCAAGCTTTGAGGGACTTAACAGATGGTTTAGATACAGTTGAAAAAGTAAACAATAAGGCTTATCCAACAAAGCCATAAAGTAAATGGCATTACCTAAATTCGGTGTTAATAATTACAAGAAACGAACTCAAAAAAAAAGAAAAGGACGAATAGCAAAACGACCTAATAAAAGAAACTCAAAGAGAAAAAAATATAGAGGGCAAGGAAGATAATTATGGCTACAACAACAAATCCAACATTACCAACAGGTGCGGTTAAGCCAACATCGGCTAATCAAACTACATCTAATAAAGCGACTACTTTAATTGAGTCGTTAGTTGCTACTCCTACGTTACCTACAGGTTCAACTATATCACCACAATTACAACAAGTAGGAACTAATGAATTATTAACGACACCTGGGGTAACTGGAGCAGTTGCGGCAACAACACCCACAGCACCTACAGTACCTACAGCTGCAGCAACGGCACCTGGAGCAGCACAAACAACGACAGCTCCAACGATGCCTACTTATGGACAGTATACAGGGGTTTCTGCAGGTACAATACCTACAGCAACAGCAGCACAAGGAACAGTAACAGCTCCTGCAGTAGCACAAACAGGTGCTATTACAGATCCTGCAACTGTTAAAGGTCAACTTTCAACATTACAGAGTGAAGTAACAGCTGCTTTAGCCGCTGGTGATCCTATGCCTGTATGGGCTAGAGGTGCAGCAAAGGCAACTGAAGCTGCGATGGCTAATCGTGGTATGAGTGCCAGTTCAATGGCAGCTGAAGCATTAGCAGAAGGTATTATGAATGCCGCTGTACCAATTGCTACAGCAGATGCAGCATCATACAAGCAAATGATATTCCAGAATTTAGCGAATAATCAACAGGCTGCAATTACAAATGCTCAAGCTTATCTGCAAATGGATATGAAGAATTTATCCAATACTCAGCAGACAAGTTTATCGAATTTACAAGCACGACAAAGTTTTCTATTATCAGATCAAGCTGCAGCAAATGCCGCTTACCAATTTAATTCAACAAGTCAGAATCAAGTGAATGAATTTTATGATCAATTAAGTTCAACAATTACTGAGCAGAATGCTGTTCGAACAGATACCATGAATCAGTACGCAGCAAGTGAAACAAATAAAATTGCAGCGATTAATGCTAATAATCAAGTAGGAGTGAATGAAGCTAATGCAGCAAGAGAATCTGCCATCAATCAATTTAATGCTACAGTAGAAAATCAAAGACAACAGTTTAATGTTAACAATCAAAGAGAGATAGATCAGTCCAATGCAGTCTGGAGACGTGGAATTAATACGGCTAATACCGCTGCAACAAATGCTACGAATCAGGCAAATGCACAGAATTTATTAAATCTATCTAACTGGGCAGTATCGGCAGCATGGCAACAATGGAGAGATGAGGCTTCATGGGTTAATACAGCTGCTGAGAATGATCAGAATAGAAATCATAACTTAGCAATGGCAGCTCTTGAAAGATCTACAGCAGTAGACTTACAAGACCAGGCTTCTAAAGATTCTATGTATCAAATGATAGGTAAATTTGGATTTGACTTTTTATCTAAATTATAGGAGAATATAAATGGGATTATTTAGTGGAATAACAAATACAATTGGAAGTGTTTTTTCAAAAGGTGTTAAGGCAGCTTCTAAATGGGGCGGTAAAGCTGCGGGAATATATACAGCAGCAAAAAGTGGAAACATATTAAGTTTAATAGGAACCGTTGGAAGTTCTTTAATGGAAAAGAAAGCTGGTGGTTCTGGAGCTTGGTCGCCCACAGATACCAGTTCAGGTATAACTATTCCTGGTACTGGAACTTATACTATGGGATTTAAAAAGGCTGGATCAGGAGAAGCTCCTAATCAACGTATGAAAACAGTTGATGCAGATACTTTAAATGCTGAATGGGAACACCGACTTGAAAAAGGATTTAAAAAGCAGAGATTATATACATAAGGATAAACAATGGATCAATTAAAAGAAGCACCAAATAACCCCTTTGACGCACCAGTACCTGGTCAGTCTTTAACTGATAAGCCAGGAAGTGCAGCATGGGAACACCCACCACAATATACCAATACAGCTGAAGCAGCTGACTTTGTATGGGATCAATTATCAACTCCCGAATTTGCAGAACAAGTTATTGCAATGCTGGATGCAGGTATACCTGTTGAAGCAATTGGTAGAGTTATTTTATTTGGAGGATTTACAGAAGGTAAATGGACACCCGATGTAGCTTTTATAATTGCAGAACCTATAATGAAAATGATTGTTGCTGTAGGATTACAAGGTGGGGTTAAGAAATTTAGAATGTCATTAAGTGATATGACAAAGAATAATGAATTAAAATCTATTATGGATATTAAAAAGAATAGTGAAGCATTTAAAAAGGCAGCAGAAGGTGCAACTAAATCATTACCTAAGCCTAAACAAAAAGGTTTAATGGCAGCACCACAACCAGCACAAGAGGAGATGATATAATGGCTATAGATTGGGGTAGAGTTGCAAGAGGTGTAGGAACAGGATATCTTAGTGCAAAGATAGCAAACACAGAAGCTCATGATAAAATGAATGGTGAAGTACAGAAAGCGGCAGGTATAAATTTTTATACTAATACATTACCTGATCATCAAAAGAGAGAGAGAGTAAGAGAAAGAGAATTTAAACAAGTATCAAATTTTTTTGGATCTGATGACGCAGCAAATTACTGGGGAGATCAAGGGGCTATAACAGGTGATGGAAATTCTCTTAGTCTAATTTTAGAAACATTAAAAGCAAAAAAACTAGATCCTAATACATTTAAAAAAGATTTTAAATGGGAAGGTAGTACTTATGCTGAAAGAAAAGAAGAACGACTTACAGATATTCAAGATGCAGAAAGAATTGCTACAGGTTTATCAACGGGTTCTTCTAAAATTGGACCTATGACTGTTAAATCACAATTAGAAGGTTTAGGAACAGATAAAACAGCAGTACCTGATACAGATACAGGAGTAGTTACAGATGAAGCAGGAGCTAATGTTCCTGGTACACCTATAGTTCCTGATCAATCTGGAATTGCAGAACAGCAAATTGTACAAACAAAAGCTACTGGGTTAAGTGATATGTTTGCTCCAGTTGCTAAAGAAATAGATGTTGAGTCAAAGTATCAACATATTGGAAAAGCAATTCAAGAACAGTTTGGTTATGCAAATAGTATGCAAATGGAAGGGGATAATGTTATTCTTAACTTTGCTGGTGGAAATAGAAAAATTCATAATGCACATTTAACTATTACACAAATGATTATGAGAAAAAGTAATATGAATAATAATGATGCAGCGGCAGCAGCTAAAGGCTTTTTAAATGAATTTACTGTTAAACCATTTATGGAATTAGAAAAAACACTTGGTGGTAAATATACAGAATCACAAAGTGGTGGTTTAGCAAGTATAGGAGCTGGGGATGTTGATGTAACAACTCAAATAGTTTCAGATGGTATATCATTACAAGAATATATCTTTCAACAAATTGAGTCATTACCTAAAAATCAGTTAGGTCAAACAGATACTGCAGTTCTTGCTAGATTTATTCAAAATATTCCTGATAATTTTAAGATTGGAACTGAGAAATTTAAAACCCAATTAGAAAATTCACAGAAAATGGAAGCACTCCAATTCAAATTAACGTAATAAATAATGGGAACTTTAAGAGAAGCATTTGATAGTTATAATAATAACTTATCACTTGGTGATAAGGCAATTGCTAATAGTGTAACTAAGAATTTAAATAAAGAACCTACATCTTTACGAGAGGCTTTTGATAATTATACAAATACTACTATTGAAACTATAGGAACAAAGAATATTATTCCTGTAGATCGAAACGATGATGATTCGGTTAAAGCTACATTTGATAATATATATGAAGATGAGGATTTAGCTAATATTTCAAGAGACTTTTATTTCTTTAGAGATCAAAAACAATTTGAAAATAGTAAAGAAGCTATTGATTACTATATTAATGATAGGACTTGGAAACAAGCCAATGTCGTTAGTATTGGAAAAGAATATTCCTATATAACAGGTAAAGATTTAAAACAAGATCAATTACAAAGATATGCCTATCTTACAAAGTACTGGGATGATCTTCCTAATATGTTTCAAGAAGGTGGTGGAACAGCAGGGCAAAGATTTTTTAGATTTGGTAAGAATTTATTTTATGCTATAGCAGATCCAATTAATATTATTGGTATAGGTATTGGTGGACAAGTAGCTAAAGCTGCTGCTAAAAAAGCAGCCGCAGAATCCATTAAAAGTTTAACTAAAACACAATTAGCAAAACAAATAGCTAGTGGTGAAATAGGTAAAATTGGAAAGAAGGCTGCGGTTAAAGCAGGTCTTAAGGGAATAGCAACAACAGCTACAGTAGATTCACTAGCACTAGGTGGTGCTGATGTGGCTCGACAGTATACTGAAATGGAAGTTAATCCTGAACAAAAGTATGATGCTTTAAGAACAGGAACAGTTGCGATTGCTACCTTTGGGTTAAGTTCAATAGCTCAAGTTTCTATTGCAGGTGCAAGCGGCATGATATCTAAAGCAGCAACTAAAGGAAAAGAAGCTACTAAAATTGGGACAAAAGAAATTACAAAAACTGAAACTGAAAAAGCTTTAAAGCAAATAGAAAAAGTTAAAACAGAAAGACAGGCACCTGTTATTCTTAATAAATTAATTACTGACTCTCAATGGAGTTGGTATAAAACAAATTGGTTTGATACATATGATCCTGTTTTAAAACTTCAAAAAGAAATAACAGGTATCGAAGGAAGTTCAAAAGCTATTCGTACAGGCTTTGCAGCTAAGATGAAAAAATCTCCTGCATTACTTCCTTACTTTCAATTTAGAATGACAGCAGCTTCTGGTGCAAGAACTAATGCCTTTTTAAAGTATGGTATATATCAACCACCTGCTAAGAATGCTAAGAATGCAAGTTATATTAAAGGGAAAAGTAAACCTTTAACTTATCCTAAAAGAGCTTTTATAACAGGCGAACAGAAAGAATATTCTATACTAGGAAAATTTGAAATGGATAATGAAGTTATGCCATTTCTAGATTATGTGGGAGCAATCCACATGAGAAAGATTTTAAGTAACGCAAAGTTAAAACAACTTAAAAAATTAAATAATCAATTAAAGGCGATAAGTAGATATCCAAAGAAAAATGCAAAACAAATTGCTAGAATAAAAAGTAAAATTGATAGTACAAAATTAGGGCTTGTAAGAACAAGAGTCCCATGGGGTAATGAGCAAATTCAAAAAGCAATTGATTATGGTAAATTAACAAATAGACAATACTACACTAAATACAAATCAACAGAGTATTCAAATGTTAGCTATAACGAATACTTAAAAAAGTTTGCTAGAAAAAATAACTTTGACCAAGGTAAAAAAGATTTAAAAGTATTTACTGATGAACTTCTTGAGTATAGCAATAGAAGTGAATTAGTTGGTGATGCTTCTATAAGAACTATTTTAAAAGAATATGATGAAGCATGGATTCCTTTAACTAGAACAAAACCAAAGGAAACTATATGGAATAAGATTACTAAATCAAAACCACTTGATAAATCAAAAGAAGAAAAAATTACATATGCAAAAAGTCCTGTAAAAAGATTAGCGGTTGATGAGCAAGAAGGGGAATTAAATTTTTTACAGAACCTTTATAATTACTCACACAGAACAGTTTCTGCTGCTGATATGAATAGATCAAAGGTAGCTCTTTATGAGATGCTAGAGGCTGCTCATAAATCTGGTAAGCATGGTACTGTAATTAGTGAGGTTAGTGCAAGAGGTACTATTGAACCTGGTGCGATTGTTAGAAAAATTTCTAAAGCAGATAGAATTACATTCTTAAAATCAGATATTATACCCTTAATAAAAACTTTAGATGAAACTTTAGAAAAGCAGGGATTAAAAACTGTTACAAAAATTGATTGGGCTGATCCAAAAAATCTTAAAGCATTAGAAAAAAGACTTAAAGATGATCAAATAGATATCATGACCTTTACAGGTTCAATGAAGAAACAAGGTAGTGATAATTATATTGATATTGTTTATAGAAAAAATGCTAAAGGTGAAGTAAGTACAGAGTTCTATGAAATTATAGATCAAAATCTTCATCACATGTATAAGTCATTTGATCTTAAAGCTGCTAAACATTTAAGTAATTCGGCTTCAAGATTAAGTGCATTAGCTGCAATAGGAGAGGCAGTTGGAAAGTATACTTCGCCTGTTGCAAAATATTTAGGAAGAGCAATTACCTACACACCTACCTTTCAAGCTAAAAACTTTTTTAGAGATACTCAGGCAGCAGCAATTACTTCCGCATTTTCTATTGCAACTAAAGATGGATTAGGATTTTTACCTATAAAAACTTCAGGTACTGCTCTTTATCAGGCAACAAGAGAAGTAGATGATTATAGACTTAGTCTTATTAACGGACTTGGATTTGCTACAAGAGCAGAAACAGAAGGCTTACTTGATACTTCTATAAATAAATTAATTAAAACAAAGAATTTAAATTCATTTTATGCCAGTCAAGTAAGAAATATGTTTGGTTCAAAAATTAAATCTGGTTGGATAGGTAGAGGTGCTGAAACTTATAAAAATTTTGTAGGTAAAGTTGAATATGCATCTAGACTTGGTGAATTTCAATTAGCTAAAAGAGCTGGCTTTGATAATATAGGAGCATCATTTGCTGGTCGAGAAGTTACAACTGATTTTGGAATGAGAGGTTCTTCAGCTATTTTGAATGCAATGTCTAGAAACTTAATGTTTTTTAATGCAAGTTTACAAGGAATGTATAGAGGTTCAAGAGTACTGTTTGAAGGTACTGCACAAGAAAGAGCAAAGGCTGGAACTGTTATCTTTGCTTTAGTTGCACTTCCAGAAATGGGATTATATTTTTTAAATAAAGATAATAAAACATATGAGGCAATTCCAGATGTTCATAAACAATTAAATCATTTAATACCAGTGGATTTTGAAGGGGTTGATGAAAGAGGAAACCCTATTGCAACTAAATATTTTGCTTTACCAAAACCTTATGACTTTGGTATCTTTGGAAATATAACTCATGCCTTAATGAAAGGTCTTGATGAAAACAGTACGAACATTGGATTTAAATATGCTCTACAATCTTTATCATTATTGATGCCAATGAATTTTATTGGTCCAGTACCAATGGCAAATACTGCTATGGAACCAATTCTTGAAATGCTACTTAATGAAGATGCATTTTCAGGTGTACAAATAAGAAGACAGTATGATGCACTTACACTAGGTGACTTAAGATTAAAAAATAATACAAGAGAAATATCGGTTCAAGTTTCTAACCTATCAAAACTATTAGCAGAAATGGTTATACCTGGATCAGATGATAAAGTAATTGAGGGATTAAATCCAATTGCAATTGATTTTCTTGTTAATGCCTATGCTGTTGGTATGCTTAAATATGGTGTAGATTTTTTAGATCAAGGAGTCTATTACTTAACAGGATATAAGAAGTATGGTGAGCAACCTGCATTGAGTGATAATGAAGAGAACATTGCAAGGGACCCATTGAGTATATTTAAAAGATCCTTTACAATTAATACACCTTTAAAGAATACTAAGTACTACCAGATCTATACTGAATTACAAAGAGAGGCAAAAAAAATGACCTCAATTAATTATGATACCTTAAGTTTAGATGATGGTGCTCGAATATTTTTTACTATAACAGAGAATATTAAAAAAAGAATGAAGGATAAAGGATCTGCAATTCCAAAAGAAGCAATTATTTGGGATCAAATTAATGCAAGCTTCCTTAAAGTTACAGATAAAAAGTTAAAAGAAATAAATAAATACATTCGAGATATACCTTTCTTACCTCTCGGAAATCAGGCTGCTGCAAATGGTATGTCTGAGGCAGACTTTAAAAGAAAACTAATTGATGATAGTTTAAAAGCTAGAAATGAACTTCTTGAAAAAACTATTAATGCTATAGCGGATCTGGATGTACCTTATATATTTGAAAATATTATAGGTGGGAAAACATACGTAAGCCCTAAACAGAGAAGGAAAAATTAAAATGAAACAGCCTACAACAGTCAGCGAACATATCATTGCTCTTTATGGGCATATTAAAGGACTGAAGGCAGCTATTAATAATATAAGAACAAACGATTTAAAACATATGCATGGGGACATAGATAAACTACATGCGAAAATAGACCGACTCCTATGGTGGATTATAGGGGGACTCGGTGCAACAATGCTTACTATGGTAAGCGTATTACTATAAGGAGATAACATGGAAACAATTAAAGACCTATACAAATTAGCAAAAGAAAATAGAAAAATATCTATTGCTGTTGCAGTAGTTATTATAATACTTATCGCAGCCGCTGTATAATGGCGTGGTTTGGGTTAGCAAAGATGGCGTTGCAAGCAGGCACGCACATTTATAAAAAACGACAAGAAACTAAAATGGCGATGGCAGATGCACAACACATGCATGCTACTCGTATGGCTCGAGGTGAGGAATCTTACCAGGGCAAACTTTTAGAAGCACGACAAAACGATTACAAGGATGAATTCGTTTTAATTTTATTAAGTATCCCCATCCTGGTGCTCGCCTGGGCAGTCGTCAGTGACAATCCTCAAGCTATGGAGAAGGTAAATATTTTCTTTGAGCACTTTGCAGCACTTCCAAAATGGTTTACTAATTTGTGGATTTTGGTAGTAGCCAGCATTTTTGGAATAAAGGGAACACAGATCTTTAGAGGTGGTGGGCAAAATAAAAAACAATAGTTCACCAATGGCAAACTTCCCTTATAACATTCAGATGACAGGAATGTTTATATTTATTACACTATATTTAGTTATGGAGATTATATTTTAAATGAAACTCGGTCCAGAGCAAAATGTGAATATGCCTATGAAGACCGTAATTTCATTAATAATTATGGTCAGTCTCGGGACCATGGGCTACTTCCAGATCCAAGAGAAGCTCAACCAGCACGACACACTTCTGCAAATGCATACCAAAGACTTAGATCAAAATTCAGAATTTAGGATAAAATACCCCAGAGGTGAGCTGGGACAATCTAGTGGAGAGTCTGAGCTTTTTATGTTAGTGGAGCACATGGCAGGACAAATAACGAAGATGGAAGAGCGGATGGAGGATATGATGTCAAATAGTGTTAACATTGAACGTTTACAAAAAGACGTAGAAAAGGTGTTAAGTGATATTGAAAAACTTAAGGACAAACAAAGAACGTTTGCTAATGGAACTCGATGATTGAAACAGTAACAGCATTATTATTGTTTTTAAATGGCACTATGATCGAGCATGTTTACAAGCCTGATCTAGGCGCATGCCTTAAGAGCAAGCGCATAGCTTCTCGTGAATTAAATCCTGAGCGCGTAGTCTTTAGCTGCAAGATTCTTAAAGCAAAGATTGAACTAGATGATCAAACAAAATATGGTAAAAGAATTGTAAAGGTATTAGATGAATAAATTACTTATATTAATTTTTACACTTTTCTTAACGGCATGTATGATGCCAGGCAGCGCTAGTGGTGAAGATAAGATAGGTCAAGGAGATGTGATTGATCTAACTGATTCTAAACCCAAAGAAGGTGTGGTCTTTGCAGTATGTATATTTGCTGTAGGTGAAGATGGAACTAAGTATTTAGTGGACCATCGTCATGCAGAAAACATGGGTGAATGTATTAAGAAACGAAGAGAGGCTGTTAATAAATATAAAGATCCTAAACATAGAGAACTCATGGGCGGCACAAGATTTATGTTTATGTGTGACAAAGTCAGAGCTGAAGTTGAAATTTTAGATGATGGTACATGGCATATCAATAAAATATTAGGCAGATATGAACCAGCTTATAAGAAGAAAAAAACATATGAATAAAAGGAGAAATAAGATGATTAAAAAATTATGGAAAAAATTCTCTAAATGGTTTTGGAAGGACTTTTATAAGTAATGAAATGTAAAAATTGCAACTGTAACTGCCACTGTTCTTTAAAGGAGCATGGAGATATGTATGGGCTATGCAATTGTAATGTATGTGAACATAATTTAGAAGAGTGTGAAGTATGCCAATAGATAAAACTAAATGTTGTAATGTACACACAAAAGAAAGAGAACAATCTGGTGAATGCTGTCAGCTTGATGATCAAGAAAAAGCTGAACAAAATACCTATGAATATTATGTTAAAATAGGACCTAAGCCAAAGGAGATAAATGAATAAATTATACTTAGTATTAGCATTATTATTTACATTAAGTGCCTGTTCGGTCGGGCAAAAATGTACCTATACACAAGATGGAACTAAAATTTCTTCTTATGTATGGTTTTTTAATGGTGATAAACCAATAGACTTAGATAAAAACAACTGTAATTAAAGTGGAACTAAAAGAAAAAATAATTGGAATGGCTTTAGCCGCTCTGATTGCATTGGTCGGTTGGAATCTTCACGAAACTTGGAGTATGAAAGAACAAGTTTTTAAACTTCAACAAGGACAAGAAGTTTTATCTAAACAAATTAAAAAGAACTCTGCTTTTGTTAAACAAAAACTTAAACAGATAAAGAAGAAACAAAATAAGAAGATTATTAATAAAGAAATCAAGAAGAATAATAAAAAGAAAAAGAAAAAAAAGAATAAGATTG
>VTLG01002838.1_pt1 | contig 16820 bp, 25 predicted proteins | sample 4694571 | NCBI WGS metagenome assembly VTLG01 (sample SAMN12604809, study PRJNA352737) | marine metagenome | biome: ENVO:00000447; feature: ENVO:00000209|ENVO:00000569|ENVO:01000036; material: ENVO:00002151; isolation source: viral sequences binned using virsorter ...
AAAGGCGCTCACGTGGAAGCGGGGGCGTCTATCGACATTGACGATCATATCGCGCACTCATTAATTGCAATGGGTAGAGCCGTCAAACATTCCGGCGGTTCTTCTGAAAAGAAACACAAACCAAAGGCTAAGTCATGAAAATTAAAATCTTGGATGACTGTGATTTTGAAGGTCGAGCTCTCAAGAAAGGTGACACAATCTTGATGGATTCAAATGAAGCAGGGCGTTTATGTAAAACAGGGAAAGCCACACCAGAAGATACAAACCGATCCGTCGGGTTGAAGTCTTCAAACGTGGAGTCTCCGTCTAAACGCAAGAAGTAACATGGCAGTCGAATCAGACGAGATGCGGTTGGAGTTTCTCCAGGACTTCGGGAGCTCCAGCTGTACTTTCACAGACACAAGCGCATCATCCGCCAGTACAATTACTGCAATGCTGAAGCGTGAGTATTTTGAGGAATCAGCTGGTGAGGCGACAGTGCAATCATCGTCTCCTGTTGCGGTTGTGAGAACGGCAGATGTTTCAAATGTTGCTCATGGTGACACGTTAGCGATATCTGGCGTCACCTATACAATCGTTGAGGTTTCTCCTGATAACGAAGGCATGACGCAACTCAGGTTACGAGTCTGATGGCACATCTTCGTCAATCTATACGCGAGAGAATCGCAACGGATGTAACTGGTTTATCAACAACTGGATCAAACGTGTTTCAATCACGAATATATCCGGTTGAGGATGGTTCGCTTCCTTGTTTACTTGTTTATACAACGAGCGAGGAATCGGAAGTTACAGAAATCGCATCACCAAGACCGATGACGCGTCTTCTCAATGTAATTGTGCAAGGGGTTGTTGGTACGGCGACAAATCCGGACGACACTCTCGATACAATTTCTAAGGAAGTCGAAGTCGCAATAGCTGGTGATGTAACAATTAACAATTTGGCAAACAACAGTTTTTTGTCATCAACAGAAATAGAGTATTCCGCCGAGGGCGCTAAGCCTATCGGTATAGTGCGACTCAATTATGTGGTTGAGTATCGCAATCTTGACAACGCGCCAGAGAGCGCAATTTAAAGGAGTAATAAAATGGCAACATACCGAGGACAAGATGGTGTATTCCAAGCCATAACCACAGGAGGCACCCTAGCTAGTACAAATAACCTAAAGTCATGGTCGATAGAAGAAGCAACAGACAGCATCGAGACTACAGTTATGGGTGCAACTTCCAAGACGTTCACGACTGGAATCAAATCATGGACTGCAAGCGCAGAGCTACTCTATGACCTATCCAACGCGGTACAGGCCGATCTGGTTATCGGCGAGACTGTAGATATTAAGATTTATCCAAACACTGCATCACAGGCTGAGTCTTTCGCAGGAACAGGCATTGTGACAGCGACAAGCCAAAGCGGTGCGCTAGGCGATATGGTGAATAGTTCGGTGACCGTGCAAGGTACAGGAGCACTAACCGTCGTAGCATAGGTGTTTTATGGATATTGAACCAAGTGCTATTGAAAAAGCAACTTCACATTTCCGGCAACGTCTGAACGGCGAATTACTTCATTTGGACGTTCCGGAATGGGGGGAAACAGGGAAACCGTTTAAAATCTACTTCAAGCCTTTGATTAACTTCAAAGCTCAAGAAAAGATTTTTAAACTGGTTAGTGATGGTAAGAGCTCCGAGGCACTCTGCATGACGTTGATTATCCGTGCTCTTAATGCCGATGGGAAACCACTCTTTCAGGAAGGGCATATCGGGCAACTCATGCACGAGACTGATCCAGACGTGGTTTCTGGAATTGTAACGAAAATGGGTCAGGAGTCAGACGACCATGAGTCTCTAAAAAAAACTTAATTGATCATGCAGACATATATTTCTGTTTTCAGCTTGGAGAAATCCTGCACAAATCTCTGGATGAAATTATGGAATTGAGCACATTAGAGATTAATTTATGGAGTGCATATTTCGACCTTAAAAATGAACGAATGAAATAAATGGCGAGTCCATCCACAAACATTAAAATCACGGCAACCGATAAGACCGGCACGGCGTTTAAGGCAGTCAATAAGAACGTCTCAGGAATGCAGAAAGGCGTTACTGCATTGAAGGGCGCTTTTGTTGGATTGGCGGGAGCAATGGGAGCTCGTGCATTCATCAGGTTTGCCAATCAGCAATTAAAAGCAGCTGATACCATCGGCAAGATGGCGTCGAAGCTCCAGATTTCCACAACTGCACTTCAGACGTTCAGATTTGCAGGAGAGCAATCGGGTGAGACGCTGGAAACGATGGACAATAATCTTATCAAGTTCGCAAAGCAACTCGGCGAGGCTCAAGTCGGGATTGGACTCGCAAAACGTGAACTTGAGATATTAGGAATTGAGATTCGGAATCAATCTGGTGATTTCAAAAGCCATGAAGAAGTCCTGAATGAAGTTGCAGACGCGTTTATGAATATGCGCGATCCGTCGAGGAAGATGTCTTCTGCAATGGCGCTGTTTGGACGCTCCGGTCATGTAATGGTCAATATGCTCTCCGATGGTGCAGATGGACTTGAGAGATTACGCGACCAGCTGGTTAAGACCGGCGGAATTATAGATGAGAAATTTATACGCGAAGCCGAAGACGCAAACGATGCAATGAACCGGCTTTCCAAGACTTTCGGTGCAATAACGACTCGTTTAATGTCTGATCTGTCACCAGCAATTCTGAAGGTTACAGAAAACATCATGGAATTGATGGACATTGATGCGAATTATGGACGTGGTGCAGAACGGTTGAATCGTGACCTGGAGAAAGTAAATGAACAATTAGCATCTGCACAATCAGAAGCATTTGCGATGCAGAAGACGATTGAGGAAAGCAATGGAATAATGAACACGTTAAATGCACGCCATGCACAACTTGCAGGACTTCAAGGTGAAATTGCAGACCTTGTTAAACGGCGTGCAAACATTGAGGAGCATTTAGCAAATATACCTAAGAAAACAGTTAGCATCCAGAAGGACGTAAAGAATGAATTAGAAGACCAGAATAATAAACTTAAAGAACAACAACAAATTCAGAAGCACGCAACACAAATGAAGTTCATGGGAGCAACTAAAGTCTTAGGCGCTCAACAACAAGTAAATAAGAGCCATGAAGATTTACTAGATTTAATTGAGGAAGAATATTCGTCAGATTTTATAAGATTGGAGAACGATAAAGTCTTAAAACTTGAGGAACAAAATGAAAAGCTCAAGGAGCAAAAAAGGCTTAAAGAGGAAGCGATAAAAGCGGAAGAAAAAGCACAAAAAATATTAGCAGAAAACGCAAAAAAGAACAGAGAACAAGCAAAACGAGACGCAGAAGAAAAAGAAAGATTAAGACGACAAGGACTTCAGCAAACCATATCAGTCGCAAAGGCAACCGGCGACATTCTTTACGAACAAGGCGTCATGGGATTCGATGCAATGAGGGCGCTTGCATTCACTGAGGCAATTATAAACGCACACTTAGCTGCAACGAAAGCACTGGCAACACTTCCTCCTCCGTGGTCATATGCAGCAGCAACAGCGTCTTATGCATTCGCAGCTGCACGAGCGTATGAAATTAAGAATATGAAGCCTCCAGCAAGGGAAATGGGAGGTACAGTTACGAAAGGCAAACCGTTCTTGGTAGGTGAGAGCGGGGCAGAAATATTTACTCCAGGTCAAACAGGATCAATCACGCCTAACAACGCCGGAGTCACAAATATCAATTTTAATATTCGTGCAAATGATGCGTCTGGTTTTGATGCAATGCTTCAGGATCGACGTGGAATGATTGTGAGCATGATAAATCAATCTCTTCATGCACAAGGACGTAGGGGCATTATATGAGCGGAACTTTCCCAACATCTCCGGCTTTTAATTCGCTAAACGTCAAATCGGTTCAGCATACTTACGTTTCAAGGGCATTATCCGGAAGAAGACAAGTTAGGCAACTAGGCGGACAATTCTGGAAGATGACAGCAACTTTCCCGCCGATGACGAGGGCGCAATTTGCTCCGATTTATGCGTTTGTGGTAAAGCAACGCGGAAGGTATGAATCATTCACGATTGTTCCCGCAGTCGTATCAACTGGTCAGGGTTCGCCAGCTGGCACACCGTTGGTAAATGGAGCATCGCAGACAGGACGCTCGTTAGTGACTGATGGATGGAATGCAAGTATTGCAATCTTTAAGGCGGGGGATTTCCTGAAAATTGCGGGAAATGATAAAGTTTATATGTGTACAGCTGATGTTTCCAGCGATGGTTCTGGTGATGCAACAATCTCGATTGAACCGGCATTAGTTGCGTCTCCTGCAGATGATGGAGCAATAACGCATTCGTCTGTATCATTTACGGTTGCCTTGACGTCTGGTATTCAGGAATTTTCAACTGATACATCTGGATTGTTTTCATATGAGTTGGACTTTGAGGAGGTTTTATAATGGCTGGCGGAGATACTTCACGTGGGTTAAGCAGTGATGTTAAAACGCAACTGGCAAGTGGGTCATTTATAATGGCACATTTGGTTAAGTTGGAACTTAATACTTCGCATTATTTCACCGATTCAAATTCTGACATTGTTGACGGTTCTGATACTTATTCAGCAAATGGATTTCTGCATGGACTGAGTGCAGTTTCAGAAAGTGCAAACATTAATATTAATTCATTGGAATTGAAAATTTCAGGTATCAACCAAACTATTATTTCAGATGTCTTAACAAATGGACATTTGCACCGTACAGTCACAATTAAACGCGCAATATTAGATGATTCGCAAGCACTGATTGACACATTTTTTATCTACAAAGGATTTATTGAAGCAATGAACATTACAGACTCAGGTGAATCAAGCTCAGTAAATTTTTCAATAGCAAATCACTGGGCGGATTTTGCACGGATTTCCGGACGTACAACAAATAATTCTTCACAGCAACATTTTTTTGATAATGATTTAGGGTTTGAATTTACAGACCAAGCCAGCAAAAGGATTTTGTGGGGAAATATTATCTAGCTATTATGGTAAAAGCACATTTATACGCAAGGAGATATTAGACTATGGGAGTGTTAGGAAGCGGAGGTGGAACATTAGGATTAGGCGGAACAAAATACGATCCTACTACATGGGGAGGGTCAACTGGTACAGTAGCAGGAGGTTTACAAGAAGTTTGGGAAGGTGTAACTGGCGGACAAGGTGGAGTACTTCCAGATATGTCAACTATGGCAGAGGGGTTAGTAGTTAGCTCGACAATAAATGAAGATACTCAAGAGTGGGACGCTAGTAATACAGACGCCGGAACATGGCTCAATGCAAGACAGGGTTCAAATCTTGGAGTTCCAATTATTTACGGCACAAGACGCACCGGCGGGCATATTATATACCAAGCAATGTCTGACAATCAAAATATGCTTTATATTGTTTATGCATTGGCAGAAGGCGTACAGCAAACATGGACAATGTATATTGATGACGGTAATGGTGTGATGGTTGATTTTGATTCATCACGCTATAAATCCGCAACTGTTGAAATTCAAAACGCTAAAACAGGAAATAAAAAAACTTCAGGATCGATACAACATTTATTTCGTAATAACATTTCAACTGGTACATCGGATGGTCTTGTTACTAATGCAGGAGACTTTTTAAATGGTCTTGGTGGTTTGTGGTCAACTGCACACAACTGTAAGGGGGTTGCAATCGAGGGATTAGGATTTTTGTATGATAATGTTAGACAATTAGGCGATGCAACTCATGAAGGTGGTTTTACTACAAATAGTTATTTTGAAACTGAAGCATTTTTTAGAAACGGAATTCCGAAGATCGAATTTGAAATGACTGGCATTGCGTTGCTGGACAATACAGGCGCAGTCGTTAGTAATTCTTCTGATCCTGCATGGATATTATTTGACTACCTCACCAATGAAGATTATGGATGTAAGATTGATGATGCTTTAATTAATTCTGCTTCATTCACAACTGCATCGGCAATTTGCAATGTAGAAAATAATTCAACAGATCGATATTCATGCAACATCATCCTTGATTCAACGTCATCATTAATTGATAACATAAAACAAATATTAAGCAGTTGTAATGGACGTCTCTCATGGATAAATGGTCAATATTATCTGCAAATTGATGACGATTTTACTGGAACACCAGTATTTGCTTTTGAAGAAAAACACATTCTTGGAGGGATAGGAATTGTTGCAAATTCAAAAACAGAGAAAACGAATCAAGTAACTTGTGATTTTGTAAATCCAGATAATTCATGGAAATCGGACGAAGTAAGCTGGCCTGACAAAAATAATGAAGAAGCATTATATCTTTCCTTTTTAGCCGAAGATAATAATTTTCCACTGCGAAAGAAAATCAAAATCAATGGAGTAACAAATTACAATCAAGCACGTTTCCTTGCAAAGCAAGCATGTCTCAGGTCAAGAAATTCGCTTAAAGTTTCATTCAAAACAACGGCTGAAGCCATGAATGTTATAGTCGGAGACGTGATAACAATCACACATTCAACGCCTGCATGGACTGCTAAAGAATTCAGGGTGCGTGCAATCACTCTTAACATGGATGGGACATGTTCAATAAGTGCGTCTGAGCAAGTTGATGCAACATATGCATGGGATTATATTACTCCGCCATCAGCGTCTGATGATACGAATTTACCAAATGTTTTAACTGTAACTGCACCAACTGCATTAACTTTTACTGAAAGCAATTATCAAGGTATTGCATCAGGAGGAAAGAAAATCAGAGTAACATTAAATTGGTTACGTAGTGACAATACATTTGTGGATCATCATGAAGTTGAATATAAAAAATCAGATGACACAAATTGGACTAATGCAGGAAGTACAAATGGTAATTCAATGGTTTTGAATGATTTTGAAAAAGATACCTTCGATTTTCGTGTTCGTGCAGTTAACTCAATTGGTTCAAAATCAGACTGGTACACAATCACTAATCAAATAATTTCTGGAATTACTGATCCGCCACAAGATGTAACAGGGTTTGCAGTTTCAAATCACGGTTCAAATGCAATCGTTTCGTGGGATCAACCAACTGACACAACTGACATAGATTATATCCAGATTGGAGTTTTGCAAGAAGGAAATGCTTTGTGGAATGACGCGGTTTTTATCGGGAAAGTAGGTGCAGGAAACACTTCAGTTGTATTACCAGCAATTGACGGGAACTATGTTGCAAAATGGGTTAATTCAAGTGGTTTGGAATCAGCTGACTATATGGAAAGTGGTACTGTTTCCAAGACCGGTTCTCAATTAGTTGCTACTTTTGCAGAACAAGAATTATGGGCTGGAACAATGGATGGATTTTATGAAACAGTCGATGATGGAGATGATGTTCTGCGTTTTCTTGGAGGTTCATTAATTGACTCAGTAACTGAACTTATGGACACTTGGTCTCCTTCAATTGATGAACTTGGAGGACGTACAGAGCCTGCAGTTTACACTGGTGTTAAACGCGATTTAGGGTCAGTACTTCCTGCACGGATTTATACAAATAAAATCTTTACTTCAAGAATTACAGATGGAAGCAACTACGTGGATTTCTGGGGCAAGGTAGATTTGCGCGAGTCATGGGATGATATTGAAAAACTTGATGCTTTAGATGTAGAAGTTCGAATCACTCAGGATGATCCGGCATCTCCAAGCGCAACGTGGACATCTTACAAACCATTTGTCGTTGTGGATGTGGTTGCACGTGGTTTACAGATCAAGGTCACGTTCGATCAGTTTGACGAAAATGCACAATTTACACTCCGTGAACTTGAGTTGCTAGTTGATATGGTTGTCAAGTTTGAAAGTGACAGGGCAAAAACTGCAACTTCAATTACATATGATGATCCTTTTTATTCAATCCCTGATCTGGTTGTTACGCCAATCAATATGGCAACGGGTGATTACATGACTATATCAAGCGAGGCTAAGACTGGTTTTAATATCAATTTTTACAATTCAAGTGCAGTTGCACAAACACGGACATATAACTACATTGCTAGAGGAGTATAAAAATGGCTAATTCTCACGATTATGAAATTGCAAATGCAACCGGACAAGCGGTAAGAACTGATTTAAATACTTTATTTCTGGAAATTGAGGCCAGTAATGCGGGTGACAGTGCGCCCTCAAATGTTGCAGGGGGAAAGCTCTGGTTTGACACCACTACTGACACCCTAAAATATTACACCGGAACAGGCGGAGAGTGGGTTTCGATTGCAAGGACTGCAAAGGGTTCAGCCAACAATACCAATATCACAGGCTCGATTGATCCATCGGCTTCAACTTCTGTCACTGGTGTGAGTACGGTTTTTACAACTGAAGCAAAGATCGGTGACAAACTGGTTGTGTCCGGAGAAACCAGAACGATCACTGCGATTGCTTCTGATACTGCTTGCACGGTGGACACTGCATTTTCAAACAATGCAAATGATACAACACCTGAAATTCATCCAGCTTCTTTTGTAGTTTTGGATGACAGTGGTGGAATCGATTTTCTGGTTGATACAGACGGCAACATATCAACGTCTGATGGTGCAGTGGATTTTGATATAGTGTCCCACGATGGTTCAAATGGGTTGAAACTCGGTGGGACTTTAGTTACTGCAACTGCGTCAACACTTAACTCAACGATTTCAACCGGAAAGTCAATTGCAATGGCGATTGTATTCGGCGGTTAATTTTAAATAAGAAAGGTAAAAAATGGCTAATCCTAACATAGTAAGTGTTTCGAGCATATATGGCGAGAGTATTGGGGAAGCACTAACGACAACGGTTACAACTGATATATTAACAGTTGCATCTAATAAACTTCTCAAGATCAATTTCATTTCAGTCTGTAATACTAATGCAACCACTGCAACTGATGTTACGGTTAGCGTGGTAAAAGCTGGATTTACTTCTGCAGGAGTTGGTTCAGGCGAGGACAATGCAGGAACATTTGAACTATGCTCGACGGTGAGTTGTCCTGCAGATGATGTTCTGATTGTTCTTGATAAGCCGATTTATCTGATGGAAGGAGATGTTTTGGAGGGCGGAATAAGTGCTAACACTGCAGACATTTTCATTTCATATGAAGTAATTGACGACGCATAATAGAAAGGTAAAAAATGGCATATTTAAAAAGGGGAAATTCTGTTGTTCAAGGTGCATTGAATTACGAAGAAGGCTCTTGGACACCAACTTTCGGAACTGGTATTGCTTCTGCAAATTGTGATGGTAGGTATCGTAAAATAGGAAGATTTGTATTTATTTCAGCAACATTGGCAGAAATCGGCTGTACATCTACATCTAGTGTAGAAGGCGTAATAGGTGGATTACCATTCACACCTGCTTTTGCGGCCGATTTCACTGTGGGGTATGTATACCAAATAGAACTTCCAGCTAATGCTGTTGCACTAGGTGTTCGGGTTATAGCTTCGGCAGATATAATTTACATGCAATGGTCAAGGGATCATTTAGCAACGATTGGGGCAATAGGTTCTCAATTTGACCATGCAAGTGCTCAAATAAATTTTACAGGTTGTTATGTAATTTAAAAAAAGGTGAAAAATGAAATTAGACATAATAGAAGTAGCAACAGAATTTAAACATTTACAGATTAGAGAAATTACTGATTCAGGTGGATTTCAAAGAAGGGTGCTTACGCCAGACAAAGATGTTTCTGGTGAAGTACAAGAGATAAAGGACAAAGCCTCAGAACTTTGGACAGCCGAAATTAAATCGGCTTGGGAAACCTATAAAGCAGAACAAGAAGCAAAACTTAATCCAGAGTGAGATTACTAATTGTGCTAAGTCTGCTTTGCTTAAGTTGTTCAACTTCCCCGCAGTCAACCATTGGTTATTATGTAGACGACAAACCATTCAAAGGAACACGGAAGCACAACCGCGATTACGCTCGTCCATATTGGCAATGCGTTGATGATGTGCGGAATATTGAATGCGAGGAATAAATGGCGCTTAGAAAAACAAGACCAGTTTTAGAAGATAACGGAAATGGTGCACAACGAGTGTTTGAACATCAAATATTTAAAATGCTCCTTCCTGCGCTTGGGTTCATTTTGATTGGGATTGTCAGCTGGCTTTTCCAAACCGTCCTCGATTTGGATGAGGAAATTCAACAGCAAAAAATTCACATTGAACACCTTCATCTCGCGGAGGAAAAATTTGAGGAACAGATGGACGATATAGAAAAAATATTAACAGACCTTCGTGTTCATGTGGGTCGTATTACAGCACATTAATTAAGGAGTAAATAATGGAGATTTTAGATTGGATTGAAATTCTTCAAACAATAGGTGTCCCGACGGTTGTTGCGGGGGCAAGTTTCTGGTTTATAAAATATTCTTTTGATAGCGCTCAAAAAGAACGCAAACAATTTCAGGAACAGGATCGCGAAAATGATGCTCGTATTTTTCAGCTGGCAGAGAATTCAAATCAAGCATTGAACGCGTTTTCTAAATCCTTAGACGCAAATACGGCGTCAATGAATGCACTTATTCACAGGAGTTAATAATGCCTATAGTAATAGCAGGAGTCGTTAAGACAATGGCTTTCTCATTTTTGGGAAACAGCAAGGTGATTGAAAAAGTGATTATCTTGCTCCTTGAGACTTTAGCAAAGAAGACTGATTCAGACGTAGACGATAAATTAGTTAAAATGCTAAAGGAGTCTTTAAATAAATCCTGAAGGAATTTTTTTTAATTCTGGTAATCATTGCTCTGATGATTGCTATTATTGAATTTCAATTATAAGCCGAGTAGACAGGTGCGTTTATTTACTCGGCGTCAATTTAATACTTTTGTAATAGGAGGTCTTGTGGCTTTAGTAACTCCCCACTTCAAAGAAGCAGAACTTGAGTGTCATTGTGGTTGCGGACAGATGGGAATGGATGAAGATATGCTTCGCGTCCTGGAGGACATAAGAACAGAGATGAACCGGCCTTTGTATCTGAGCTCGGCGTACCGCTGCATTGATCATAATAATTCTGTGTCTGAAGTTAAGAACGGCCCGCATACTCTCGGCAAAGCGGTCGACATACTTATATCCGGAGCTGATTGTCTACGCCTCCTTGACAGCGCTCGCAAACATGGTGTAAGTGGTGTCGGCCTTTCTCAGCGCGGGGAACACAAGCGCCGTTTCTGTCACATTGACATACTCTCTCCAGACGACGCTCCCCGCCCTGCAGTGTGGACTTACAGCTGAAACCCGACGAATACCCGACGAAAACCGGCATTAAAAAATTGCCGATCCGTGTAAGTGTTTGATTTTATTGGTGGCGGGGGAAGGATTTGAACCTTCGACCTTCGGGTTATGAGTCCGACGTATGATAGGCCTGATGTAATGATTTCAGTAACTTAGGGGATTTTGATACCTGACGAAACCCGACGAATGGGATAATACCCGACGAAATACCCGACGAAATTAACCCATCCTTTCCTGCAATAATTTTCCTAGTTTCTTTGATACGTTGTTGTCCTTCCGGACGTAGGTTTGCTCAGTAGTGTTCGTTCCTTTATGTCCTAAATAATAAGCGATATCTTCCAGCGTGGCGTCGTTCTGGTAAAGATATGTCCCGCACGTCTTCCTCAGATCGTGATAACGGAAATTTTCAATTCCAGCTGCTTTCAAGCACGATTCCCATGCAGACCGGCAGTCCTGTGAGAATATCCTGTCACCGGATCGTTCAGACCAGCGTCTAAGCAATATTTCTCTTACTTGGGGCAATGTTTCAAAGGATGTGCTTCGTTGCTTTACAGAGGCTTTTAAGCCCTTTGTGCGAACGTTTCTATTATAAGTGAATTCTAGTTTGCCGTCTTTCATTTTTCCGTCTTTGCATTCGTATTTCCGAACAGCGTGAGTAAATGTTATTTCCTGCTTTTTAAAATCAATATTGTCCCATTGGAGAGCAAGCGTTTCTCCCTTCCTGCTTCCTACCCAAATTCCCCATGTTACAAAATCGTGAAGTTCTTTTGATGTATTTCCTTCTAAATAAGGGTTCGTCCGGAGTCTGATCATTCCAAATAATGTTGCTCGTTCCGCGTCCGTTAATTCTCGGTGCTCAAATGTTTCCTGCACTTCAGACTCGACATAATAGCAAGGGTTATATTCATAATTATCATAATTCTTGGTTGCCCATTCAAATGCGGTTCTTAATGATCGGATGTAATTATTGACAGTTTTCCCTGAGAGACAATCACCGTACTTTGCATTGGGGTTCGGCAGTAATAATTTATCTTTTGCTTTACGTATATCCTTCGCCTTAATATCCATCAGCACGAAGTGACCGATTTCATCCTTGAAGAATGAGAGATGCTTGACCTTGCCAAAATGGTTTTTCTCCCTTCGGACTTTAGGACTCAAAAGGTATGCGTTCAGCATATCCTTAACCGTTGTTTCTGCTCCTGTTCTAACTGACTCAGAAGCGGAGTCCATTCTGGTTTGCAGATCTTTAATTTTCTGGAAAATAAACATTAAGTGATCTTGGTCATCTGGCAAATCAGAAACCTTGCAAAGTGTAACTTTCTTGGCATAGTTCTTTTTGCCTGTATTTTTATCAACCCAAACTTCAGGTCTTATGAGTGCTATAATATTTACTTCTTCCGGTTTCAGCTTCGGGATATCTGCAAATGATTTATTGTGCTCATCAACCGGTTTCAGAATCCACGGAGCACCGCGTTTGTTTCCTTTGAATGTTCTCAGATTTTTCAGGTTCATATTGTCCTCCTAATCTTTTTTGTTATTTCCTTCATGTCCTCAAGTAAATCCAGCTGGTATCTCTCTTCAAATACATCTGATGTCTCCAGCGGTATATTTGCTCGTCCATACATCCATCCAGCAATAAAAAACGCATTCGCAAAATCAGCGGGGCGTCTATAATATGCCGTTGTGCGGACAGCATAATTTGCTATGTCCAGGTCGCGTCTCATGTGTACACCGTGAAACATCATTGCTTCCTTAACTGCTTTTGCTTTTTCCTGCCACTTTTCCCAATACTTCCTTGAACGGTAACCGGTACGCAAACGGACGTTCATGGTTGTTTTGTAACCTTCAGCGCGTGGTTCTTCAACGCTTTTGAGCAACGTGAAAGTAAGATCACATTTTGTTACTAAGGTAACTATTCCCTTTGTAAGTTCTAAAAATTGTGCTTGATTGCGATGATCAAATACTTCCTCAACGGTGTGATCGCTTTCTTGTGTTTTGCGAGTAAGCAAATCAACATCTAAATTTCTTATTATATCATCAATCTCTGGAAGCAATTTTACGTAGCAATCCCATTTCGCATTAGTAGGTTCATCCATTTGAAATTTAACTGTTGTCCTCATATTTCTCTCCTTTTTTTATTTATCTTGAATCATACGTTCGAGATTCTTAATTAAAAAATTCAAATTGTCAATATGGGTGTTATTCTCCAAAATATGTTTTTCTGCAGTGAGAGCGCGTTCTTTCCATGAACCGCCAGTCTCATCACCGAGGCTCATATTTCCGTCGCCAGTAATAAGCCAGTTTACATCAACATTCATTTTCAGCAATGCCTTGAACACGGTTGCTGATATGCCTTTCTCCGGTGAGTTTATCAGACTTGCAAAGTATGCCGGATTAACACTCATCTTCCTCGCAAGTTTAGATGCGTTCCCGCCGTGCGCTTTTATCACTTCGCGAATGCGATTCTTTATGTCTTCGTCCTTAATGGTTTCGGATGTTACCATATATTTCTCAGTTAAGATGTTTTGCATTTGGAAGCCAAACAACCCAGCCGTTCTCGTCCTTGTTTTCAATATCATTGACTTCATAGAAAACAAAGAAATCCTCACCCTTCTCGGCGAAGTATGAACAGACAAGCCAGAGATCGCTTGCTGATTCAGTCAGGAAATGGAAAATGCCCTGAATTGATCCGTCTTCGACACCTGTAGTTCTTTCGTCAATTTCAAATTCTGGTAATTTCTTCCCGCAGGATAAATCCGGATAATATTCCTGCCCTGCTTCGCCTTCCTGAAATGAGAAGAAATCTTCCCTGAAAAATGCGTCGCAAGTTTGAATGATTGCCTGATTTGCAAAAGGCCATTTATCTATTTTCATATTTCTCCTTTTTGATCCAAGTGTAACCTCGTGGTGAGTCGTCCTTGACTTTTACATATCCTGTACCTACAGATCCACCTCTTACTTCCATAAATTTCCTTTTTCGTTCTTCTTCAGCACGCTCAAAATCTGCATTCTTTTTATTCTTTTCCATATTTCCTCCAAATAATTAAAAAAAGATTTGACAACCTATATCTTATCGGATAAGGTTTTGCCTTATGGGTATAAATATTAATTAATTCATACCTATTTGAACACCCATTCTAATACCTATTCAAATAATGTCAAGCACTTTATACATCTTTTTTTAAATAATTGTAATGAAAAATACGCTAAAGGATTTGTTACGTATTGCAGGAATATCCCTCAAGGAAGTAGCAAAAGCCACAAACACGCATCACAGCGCTGTTTGCACGGTACTGGATGAAGAATTACGCAAGAAAGTTGAGGCAAAAGCACGGCAAATGCTGGTCAAAAAAAATGACGAATTAACTCAGGAATTAGCAGAAATTGATTGAAATGGATGCAGAAGACAAAAAAATTCTGATGGAACATATTCAGGCTATTAAGTCTCTGCAGCAGGATTTCCAGACGTTCTACCAAATAGCATCGAAAATAATACCTGAAATCGAACATACGAAAACGCTGAACCGGATGGAACAGGAGTTCGAGGAGTTCAAGAAAAAGTCACTTGATACCTCATGAATAAATGCAAACACAAATGCAAGCAATATAGGCAATGTATGAGATACCACAAAGACGGACGAAACCTTCGTTCATGGTGTCAACCGGATTTAATGAGACATGGGTTTATTAAGAAGAAATGATTTTTTTCACTGGTATTCATAATTTAACTCACGCACAGCAAGTCGATTACAGTTTTATATCAATTAACAGGCTTGCAGGATCACAAAACCGTAAGGCTGATTTTAAGTGTAAGACATGGATTATGGATTCAGGTGCATTTGCTCAAATATCTAAAGACGGAGACCATTCACTTACAACGGAAGAATATGCTCAACATATAAAACGATGGTCAAGATGCGGAATATTAGTTCGCGCCGTTTCTCAAGATTATATGTGCGAAGACTTTATTCTAAAAAAGTTAGGACGCACCGCTGTAGAACATCAAAAAATGACAATCAATAAATATAAAGAATTAATTTCGGAGACTAAAGATTTGGATGTTCCAATCATGCCGGTCTTGCAGGGATATGAACCTGAAGAATATGCACAGCACGTTCAAGACTATGGATTGCTATTAAAGGAACACGCATGGGTCGGTGTTGGTTCAATATGTAAACGAAATTCAAATCCGGAATCAGTACGCAATGTACTTGATGCAATTATTGAGTTAAGACCAGATTTGCGACTTCATGGGTTCGGTATCAAAAAGACTTGCCTTCAGGACTCTTCAATTCGCGACCGATTATTTTCAGCTGATTCAATGGCGTGGAATTTTGCCTGTAGATATGAAAACAGAAATCCGGAAGACGTAAACGAGGCCATAAAGTATAAATCAATAATTGAAACAATGCCTATCCAGACAAATTTTTTGTGAAGGAATCAGAAGCAAACATTCAGAAAGCCATTCTTGATTACGGCAAGATCAAGGGAATTCCCATGCGCCGGATGAACGTTATAGGTACTCCGACTAAGGATGGATTTCGTCCCGCGCCGAATCGTGGCATGGCAGATATTCATTGCGAACTATTAATTGCAGGACTGCCGATATCGGTGTGGCTTGAATGCAAGACAAAGGCGGGAAAACTGTCACCATCGCAACGTAATTTCCGCGACGGTGTTAATCACTACGGAGGCTTTTATTTTGTTGTACGAAGCATTGACGACGTACTGGATGCGTTTAAACAAATAATCGCAAAATCTAAACATATTTTATGGAGAGAGATATGAAATACGAAGGAATAATTAACGACCTGGACATACAGGAATATCACTTCACTGATCACAAATCAGCACACAATTTAATGGATTTTATATTGTGGTGCGGGGAAGGTTCAGTTTCGCAGGATGAAATACCAACAAAAGAAACACCAGCAATGCTGGAAGGAAGTTTAATTCACCACATGATCCAGTTTCAGGAATATGAAAGCAGATATGCTCTCGCTCCGGATGTAGACCGAAGGACAACAGCTGGAAAAGCTGAATGGGCTGAATTCAATGCGAGTTTGGGACACCGCAAGGCTATTACTCAAGCTCAACTTGATATGGCAAACCGTTGCATGGACGCAGCATGGGAACATCCGGTAGCGAGGCTATTTTTGGAGAATGGAAAGATGGAGCGCTCAGGCTTCTGCGAAATTATGGGTGTTCCGGTTAAGGCACGACCAGACATTGATTGCTCGCATATTTCTGCAAGTGACAATTTCCCTGCATTGGTGGACATCAAAACGCGGAAGGTTCGTGCAGCTGGTGAAGACGCATGGTTGAAAGATTTCTACCACACCGGTTTATACATTCAAGCAGGACTGCAAATATTGGTATGGCGCGAGCTCGGATATCACGTTGACGAGTATTTTCACCTATTAGTTGAACGAGGTTCGCCGTATTGCGTCAATGTTATTAAACTTCCTACAGCATGGAAAACTGTCTGTATTTTACAAGTTCACTCAGCAATCGAGAAATGGAAATCATGGTTGTCAAATGGTTCGCCAAAATCCTATGGGCTGGAAATGAAGACTCTGGCCT
>VTLG01008127.1_pt1 | contig 16820 bp, 23 predicted proteins | sample 4694571 | NCBI WGS metagenome assembly VTLG01 (sample SAMN12604809, study PRJNA352737) | marine metagenome | biome: ENVO:00000447; feature: ENVO:00000209|ENVO:00000569|ENVO:01000036; material: ENVO:00002151; isolation source: viral sequences binned using virsorter ...
AGCATATCTTTTAAGACCTGTTCCCACACCCATTTCAATATCTGTAACTTCTCCTGATGCAACCACGATACCTGTACCGTATATCTCACCTGTTGAAGCATTAGAGTTAAAATCATCATAAACTCCAAAATAAACATACTTAATTCCACCCTGGACTCTATCACACGGTAACGTTCTGCCCTTCGTAAGTGCTGTGCAACTCATATTTTTATATTTTTTAAGGTTAAAGGAGCAAGGGTTTTTACACCCCTGCTTCTATTAATTAAGTTTATTACGATTGTCTAACAATGTCAGCTCCGACACCAGCTACAACACCTGCTGTGTAACGAGCTACTAAATTGATATTATCGCTCCCTGTTACAACACTTTGATCTAGCAAAGAAATACGAGTGCTATCTGAAAGTAGATCAGTACCAAAGAAAAGATTTGAAGTTTGAGCAAATACCATTTGGTTATCTACCATTCCTGGTACAACTGCAATTTTTATTCCTTCAAATACAGGCTCATAGTCTTTATTCATTGACATCCACGGCACTCCTGTTAAAGCCGAGATTGCTTGAATGTATAACTGCCAAGTTTTGTTATTCATAAAGATGTAAGCATCTTCTTTTCCTAACACATTGTTAGCAGTACCACCTGTAATAGCGTCTACTAATCCCTGTAAACTAGCTATGATATTAGCGTTTGTATAAGCACCTGCTGCTGCATCTTGAACAACTGTAGCATCAGTTCCAGGTAACAACCAATATCCTGTGAATCCGTTAAACTCACCTGCATTTCCTGCTGCTCCACCCCATATTGAAGTTTCAGTAGCATCAGCTATGATTTCTCCCATATAAGAAATAACGTAATCTTCAAAACTTACTGAAGGCATACCATCTCTACCTGCTCTCATTTGAAGCGCCTCGTAGCTTGTAAGTAACGTTCCCTTACAAATGCTCAAATTTATTTGTAAATCCTTGGGACTTAAAGTCGCCTCGGTCAAACTGAGATTTCCTGCGCTTGTGAATGCATTACAATCACCATCCACCACTAATCCTGATCCGCTCATTTTCTGTAGATTTTCTTTGTATTTTATGTTTTCCAAAACCGTCATATACTCTAACGATTTTGCTTGTTTTAATGCAGCAGATATATATCCTCCCGCTGCGGAGCCGTTGAAATTCGGCTGGGTTACACTAAATGCCATAATTTTTCTTTTTTAAATTATTAATTAATTAATTATCTTCCTAAGTCCATTAAAATCCTTTCTCTCTTAGATAGCTTGTTGTATGCTACTTCAGATATTCCAGGTTTTTCTGAACTAAATTTGTTTGTATTTATAGGAGCATCAGCAGGACTTGCTGCTAATTCCGTTTTAAGTTTTTCGTTTTCAGCTTTTAATTTTTCAATTTCATCTTCTGCTGAAAATTCAACTACCTCTTTAGTAGTTATAGTTTTAGGGTTTGTAGAAGGCTCTTTTGTTTCTTCAGCCATTTCTTCAACCTCATCATCTCCACCCTCTTTTTCTCTTTTAAGATCAGCTACTGCATCTTCTAAGTTCTGGATTCTTTTCTCCATTCCAGCCCAATCTTCTACGTCAGCTTCTTCTTTTCTGTCATCATCTTCAGGAGCTAGTTCAACTGATTCTTTTGACATTTCTTCTTCAGTTACTTCTTCTTCAGTTTCAGATTCCATAACTTCAGCAACTACTCCTTCTTCTTCAACTCTAAACGATACACCATCTTCGGTTTTATAAGTTCCGATTGGTAAAAGGATTGTAGTTCCATCTTCTGTTAATACAGAAATATCAACACCTGATTCTAATTCTTCGGCAGTTGAAACATATATAGTTCCATCTTCACCTTTTGATTGCCAAGCTAATTTCACTTCTTCCTCAGCTTTGTTTAAGCCAAGTGCTACTAGTATTTGTTCTTTAATGTCCATAGGTTCTTTTTTAATATAATAGAATAGTTAATTACTTTGTTTGATTTTCACGAATAATTTCGTTAAGTGCTGATAGTATTTCTTCATCAGTAGGTGGTCTTTCAGACATTTCCTGCATACGATTCGTAAAATACCCCTCAATGGATAAACCGCGTAAATTCCCCTGTTTTATCTCTTGCCACAGCTTATCGTTAGACACCTTTAGCTTAACCATCCAAGTTCCTTTAGGAAGTGAAAAGCCATAAAGAGTAGATTTGTCTTTTTTAGGATCTTCAATTATCCAGCTTTCAGTTGTTAAAACTCCTGACACCCTGTCTTGGTGTTCGTAAGTTGCTTTGTGGTGATTGTTATGTTTTAGATAAAGTTCACTAGCTTTTTTAATAGTTTTTGGATGAAACCAAACGTAGTATTCGCTGTCTGTATTAGGGTCATATCTAAAAATTTGCTTCCAAGGCACAAGTGCAGGAGAAATTAATTCTCTTTTTTCTTCATCTACTTTAGCAAAAGTTAGCTTATTTTTTGCCTTATTCATAAAGACAAAATTTTCTTCTATTGCAGGTGCAGATACTAAACTAATAGCATCTATTGCAAGTTCTTGATTATCATCTTCTATTACCAATTCTACAATAGATGTAGTCTTTTCGTAATAGTCTTTATTAGCGGCTTCGCATTCGGCTATTGAATCATATTCGCAGCTTCCTGTTTTACCCCATTTGTATTTTCCGTTTTCGCATTCTTCGCAAGGCATATTTATATAATAGATTTTAGTTAATACTTATTTGATTTTTAGATTGTAGCTCTACGTCTTATGTTGGCTAGTTGGTCTTGGCTGTTAGTCATTTCATCAGTTACAACAAACGCCCTCACAGCTTCAGGTGCTTGTGCGCCTGTCAAGTCAAAAGCTCCTGACATCATTTGTGGTGCTGGAGTATCACTACCAACCCCTGTTGTACCCATAGAGCCACCGCCACCAGGAACATCTGTTTCCATTATTTTCTGAACATTAGCAAGTCCTGCTGCAATAATCCCTGCGCCTGTAACATACCCTGCTATTCCCCCCTGAGCAAATGCCTTGTTAGCACCTACATAAGTGTCTATAATAGCTGACGCAACAGCTAATTCTTTATTATCCCCAGCGAGTGCTGATAAACTACCTGCAAGTCCTGAAAAGGCTTCTAATTGAGCATTTGTGTTCTCTCTTACAATGTCCTGTTGTTGTTTGTTATATTGCTTAGTAATTGCAGTTGTGTCCATTCCTGATTTCTCAGCCATTTTCTTTTTTTCTTCATACGAAGCCCTAAGTTCTTCTAACTCTCGCTGCATACCTGTCATTCCTTCTGCCCTAACTGCATTTTGAGTTTCTTGAAGTTCTTTATTTAAAGAAACCTCATTAGTTAACTGCTCACTTTTAAAGCCTGCAATTTGAGCTTCAACTGCTGCCCTATCATTTAAGGCAGTTTGATAAGCAGCTTGTAATTCTATGTTATCCTTATTAGCGTCTGCTTCTAGCTTTGCTGCTGCAACCCTTTGATCTGCCAATTTTAACATCTCTACTTCCTGCTTATCTAAAATTTCACCTAACTCCTTATTTGCTTGTATTCGCTGCGCAAATGTTTTAGTTTCATCATCTCTAATTTGCCTTTGTTTCTCAGCAGCCAAATCATTCTTTTCAATTAATCCTTGTATTTGCGCTTCTGCTAAAGCAGCGTTGTTTTTGGCTTCTACTGTTGATTTTGCCAGCTCCGCATTTGCCTTTATAGAAACCTTACTTACACCTTCTACAACTTTTTCTCCAATAGCACCTATTTCTCCTATTGCATCACCAAAATTATTAACAATATCCTTCCCTGCATTTAATGTTTCCTTAGCAACATCCTGAATAGACGTTTTAGTTTCTTTTATACTATTAGTCAGGCTTTCAATTTTATCTTTATCCTTCCCACCTAAAGGGCTTTTTTCCCAAGCTAACATTAAATTTTCAACAGCTAATTTAATGCCATAAAAAGACAGCTTTAGTGGAGCGAGAACTACGGTTACTAATCCACTCAAAACTTTACCTAAACCATTAAACCTATCTGAGCTTTTTGTTACCCAATTATAAGTATCTACTAAAACATCTACTACTTGATTAAACGTAATAGAAACGGTGGTCATTATAGTATTAATAGTATTCATAACTTTTTGGTTACGACCTAGGGCTTCTTTTAACGCAACAAAAGCTGCTACCACTAATGCTATACCAGCCGCTTTAAGAGCAACACCCATAGCCTTAATAGCTGATCCTATTGCTATAAACCCCCCTTCTGCTTTGTCGGTTGCTACGGCTAACTCTTTTACATCTTGGGTTGTTTTCCCTACATTTGATTTTACTTCTAATTCTAATACTTCTTTTGCCATAATTCTGTTTTTTATACTTTCATTTCATAAAGGTTAAGGGTACAACTCCAACTTATATTCATATCTGCTGCTCCTGTTACTTGAAATAACATATTGCTACCACTAAAAGCAGCGTTTGCTGTCCACCCTGTTACCGTTCCTGTACTTACAATTACAGGTGTTGATTCATTAGCTGTTGTTTCATAAACTATTCCACTTGTTGTTAAGAATATTCTGTCATCATCTGAACCTGCTGCTGTACCACCTGTTCTTACTCCTATTACTTTAGCTTCAAAAGACGTAAAGACATTCCCTGAGCTTCTTTCTATTGTTGTTACACTAGGATCACCATTTACAAATAAACTTGTAGCTGATTCATCTGTTGTTGTTCCTGTTAAAGTGATCACAGAACTTTGAGCATACCCCTTACCTGTTCCATTGAATCCACCGCCACCAATAACCACTTCACCTGACCTATTGGCTATTCCATAGTTTCCGAAAACACAAGCATTATTTACTCCATTAGCAATCTCATTACTATCGCCTATTATAATGTTGTTTCTTGAATTTCCTTTTACTAAATTTCTTTCACCCATTATATAGGTGTTATTAGTACCTGTTTCTGTTGTGTTTTGAAATCCCTGTATATTATTATTTTCGTTGCTTGTGTTAAGCTCTAAATTGGTGCTATACTCAAAAGCCTTACAAGTTCCTGTTGATTTGTCGTATCTATAACCATACGCTTCACATTGTTTTTGATTGGGTGCAAAGTCATTTGTGCCATCAGTAAAAAATACAACCCCTGAAGGTGCTATAAAATTAGGTTTTACAAAATATCCTGTTAAGTATGGTATTGCCATTATGGTATTAATATAAATTCAACGGTTGATAAATCATTTGGTTTGTACTCAATTTTATTAACTCTAAATTGCCTGTTTTTAATAAACACAGTATCATAAAACTTGAAGGTATTTATATCACCAGCAGTTAGATTTACTTTTAAAGTCATAGTTCTTGTGTCAGGGTTGTACAGTTCATTAAGATAGGGTAGCCAATAAGTATTAAATAAGTTTAAAGGAGTTGGAGAACCAAGACCAGGAAACAACTGACATACTCCAAAATGAAAATCTCTAGTGTCAGTTGCAGCAGGTGGAGAACTTAAAACAGTTGGCACATCTGACAAGTGGCTAAATTGTAAGTAAACCATAGAATTTTCTGAACCTTTACCATTTTGCTCAGGTATATAATAAGAACCCTTAGACATAGTAACACGCCCATTGTTATACATTATTCTTGGGCTATTGTCAAAGCCCTGTGTAGTGTCATCAGCAGCGTTGTAAGAATATAGTGCAGGCACAATAAGCTCTGTAAATTGTGGCATTAATGTTTTAGGTACTGTGGCTGCAAATGGTTCTGCTATTATTTCTTCTTCACCTTCTAAGACACTTTGTAATCCACCTGTTGTTAGTGTGGAATCGTATATTTGACTTCCATACAGGTGTTTAGTGCTTTTTTTGTAATTAGTAAACGCCCAATCTTCGTCATCTTCTACAAATTTAAAGATAATTTTTTGGCTTAAATCTGTAAGAGGTGTAAGTTTAATTTCAGAAACATCTATTTTTTGTGTCCAATCGTAAGCTATACTTCTAGCTTTTAAGGTTAAATCATTTATATTCCCACTATTAGTGTTGTTTATAAATATATCACCATAAGGTTCAATCAAAATATTGTTAGGGTTTTGATCATCAGGAATGCTAATTAAATTGAACATTTTCATTATCCCTTTCAAAAACTCCCATTGTCCTAATTCACCTCTTAGAGTTTGTAAATATGCAAAATTAAATGATGATGATATACCCTCTTTCCAAATAACAAAAGCACCCCACGAAGGAAGCGTATTTTGCAGTTGTCTTATTACACTTCCTGCACCTGCTTTAAATTGCGCTTGTAAAGTGTCAGTATTGTTTAGTTGAATGCCAAAAATCCCTGTATAATGATAAGTAGAATTAGCTGCTATTGTAATTGTTCCTGTATTGTTTATTGGAGTTGTGTTGTGCAGCCATTGAAACTCTACTGTTTGTGAAGAACCTGACGTATTTTCAACACTATATTGATATTGTATTGTATATGCTTCATTGGTTGTTGTTGAAGTCAGTATGTTAGTTCCAAAGTTATAGTTCGGTGGAGCAGTACCCCCAAGCAAATTAATATTATAACCTAATTGTAAAACGCTAAAACTTGTTGTTGCATAATTTGCTGACATCCCTGTACCTTGATCAAAGCAGTAATAAGATTCATAAGTGTTCTGTTCGTTTTCAAGAGGATTGTTAGTGCTACCCCAATTAAAGTCCATAAACAACTTTTTAAAATCAGCAGTATTAAAGAAGCTACTTGTGTAAGAGAAAGGCACATCATCTTGGTTAAATATCCTGTCTATTAAATATTTAATTTGGATAAAAGGTCTAAATGCTTGTTCTAAATAAGTTAATTCAGGTTGTCTATTAGTTGAGTTATTTCCTGTTGCTCCATTAGCAATTAATATTTGATGATTCCAATCTACAAAAGGATATTTTAAAACATTAGTTTGACTTGCACCATAAGCAGGTTGGTTTGTAGTGTCATAAGCAAAACTATCTACTGACAAAGGGTTGGTTAGCGGAAGTCCTGTTCCTGATGATGGTTCATACCAACTATTTTTAATACTGTCTTTATCGTAGGTGTGAGCCAACTCTTGAAAATCTATATCATTGAACTTTTTATCTTTTAATATATCTGCTAAAGTTGTGACTTGTGAATAAAGATTTACATTATAACTAATTTCTCCTTCTTTATCTTGTATGTCAATCATTTTTAAATGCCCTTCAAATATAACTAAACCGTCTTGTTTTAAAATACATTGTGTTTTAGCATAAGGATTGAAGGTGATACGAGCCGCATTACCTAATGAAGTTCTTGTTACATCAAAAAGATTTTCAAATATTTGGTTGTTTCTTTTTGTTGCAGGCAACATAAATGCCTTTGAATAAGATTGTACTTGTTTTGCTGCATTTTTAAATTCATCAACACTTAAAGTTAAGGGTATTTCTTCATCTTCGTATAAATCACATATTACTTGACCGTCACCCAATATCTCAATAACCTCAGAATTGCTTTGCCCTGCTGGGAGTAAATATACTTTGTCTAAAAATATATTTCCTGATCCAGCACCCCTTGTTTCAATTAATATTGTTTCGTTAGTTTCTGTGGCTGTAAATGTCCAAGAAGTAGCTGAAACCCCACTAAAAACATAAGGACTTACAGCATATCCGTTACTCCATATCTCACTAAACCTTATCTTGCCTGTCGTGAATATACTAAACTCAGCAGTAATTGTGTATTGCGCTCCAACTGTTAAATTTGTAACCTTTTGATAGATTCCTGAACGCGCATCACTATTATTCACAATATTAAAAACTGCTGCACCACCTGTGGTATAAGGCACATTAGGGTAGCAACCACTAGATGTGCAGTACCTATATTTATACCAAGTATTTGGAACAGTAGCAGGATTGTAAAAAACAAGGTTAAATGGCACAGAACCCCAGGCAGGATTAGTAGTAGAAACTATTGATGCTGTATTAACACCAACAAAAGATTCTCCGTCTACTATAAATTGATTAGGTACACCTATAAAAGAGTTATAAGAACCTTCATAATTTTGTGGGAATAATATTAATTGTACACTCATTAGATAGTCTGTGTTCTTAGTGTTTTACTTTTCTCTACTTCAAATGTATATTGAATTAGTTGGTCATTAGCTTTTGTCTTTTTAACAAAGCTAGAATTTAAAACCCTTGTAGGTGTAACATATTGGCTTAATTCATAAGAATAAATACCACTAGATGTTGCTGCTTGTGTTCCTTGTAGTATGTAAACTTCAGGGCTGTTCATTAATTCTTCAAACATTACATTATAATTTTCAGTAATAAAATCTGTGTTGATTGTTACTTTTTCAGTAGCATTTCTTCTAAAGGATTTTTTACCACCCTGTTGATTTGCATACTTATAAGTCGCTTCATTCCAAGTACCATTTAGTTGTGTGTAAGTGCTGCCCTGTGTGCTGATAGTTCGGACTGACTTCTGTGTGAAAGTATAGTAATCCCAAGCACCCCATTGATTTAACCAGCAAAGTCTAATGCTTTCATATCCCTGTGTGTTAGGACAGTTTATATATATTGTAACAGGTTCTAGTGTATCAGTTCCTGTCGCATCCTCCATTTGTATCACATAGTGTGTCATTCCCCAGCTAGTTGCAGCATCCCACCAAGTGCCTTGTAAATTTGCAGGAAAAGCAGCAACATAGTTTATTTGACGTTCGGCGTCCTGACTCCAAGTAGTATAACCACCATTAGTATTAAAAAAAATCAAATCTTTTGTTGTTCCATAAGCTGAACCTGCTGCATTATAAGCAGTTATTTTTACTTCGTTAGTATCTACCCTTTGAGCAGCAGTAAGTGTCATAAATGCTAGTGTTCCATAATCTTCCACATTCGCATATTGAGTTGTCGGTGCATTTGTAAGGTATCTTCGTGTTGCGTTACCAGGATAAAAGTCACTAGGACTATAACCAAAGTTCCCTGAGCTATTAACAGAAATAATATCTGTATATTTAAGATACCCATTCCAAAACTTATAAGGCAAAGTGTTTTGTGCGCCTGTTGTTATAAGCTGTCCAAAAGTAGAAGAACCTGAAACCTGATCCAAATATTCTACTTTAAATTGAATAACTAAATTTCTTAAAATATCTGTGCTTCTAGAAAAAGCGTCAATAAGGTGGACAGGCAAATCAACAGAAGGGGTTGCTCCGCCAAATATAGCAGTTGAAGAAGCTATGTGATCTGCCTTAACGTAATTCTCTAACACATTTCTTAAATTAAATATCCCAACTCCTGCATTATTAGGTGTTGTTTTAAAAGTTCCAATAATATCATTGACAGATGATGGGTTTGGCTGTGTGGCTGCTATATGTACTTCAGCCACAAATTTTACTTGTATCTGATTTGCTACTGCATCATTATTAGATACCACGAATATTACATCTTGCCCTACAGGGAAAGCTTGAAATGCTGGGATTTGCTCTATTACACAATTTGCCATATTTTTTTATTTTGTAAATGTTGTGATGTAAGTCGAAACATCTTTTTTAAATTCTTTTAACAGTTTTTCTTGTAAATCTTTATAGTTGATTCCTAATGGTTTTGAAAAGAAACTCAAACTTTTAATTCCTTCTCTTTTTATTTTTTTACTTATTAAATAGGCAAATCCTGATAAAAACTGTCCTGTCTTTTTATCTCTACCCCTGCCTAATCCTTTTGGCTTAATCCCTTTCTTCTTAATCCACTTAGACAGTATATCAATAGGGGGTGCTTTAGTTGTGTAGCTGTAAGGGCTTGATTTAATCTTATTACCATCTGAATAAGATATTTTGTTTTTATTTCCTGAAACACCTTTATCTACAAAAGTACCATAGTCCGCCATATAAAACCTAACACTAAAACCATTAGGATCAGGGCTAACTTCTGTTCTAAGTGAGCTTGCTAATTTTGTGCTTCCTTTTGCAGATTGTAGTATGCGCTTAGAATCTTTTAAAACATTACTAGCAAAGCTATTTAAGTACCTTTCTAAATTTTCAGTTTTCATTATACACTAGCTACAAATATTTCTACATCTACATTAGCAGATGCTCTTGGTCTTACCTGAATGCTTGTTATATCTTCTAGCGTAGGAAAAGCAGGGGTTGTCGTATCATCTTCCCCTATTGCTGCTGTATCTGCTTGACATAATATATGAGAAGCTCCTGCTGTCATTACGACTGTGTATAAGGTGTTTTCAGTTACTACTGCTAAGTCTATTACTCCATCTGCTGTGTCAATATTAGTTACCCTGATATATTTACAGTTCTCTAAGTCTAAAGCACCTGCACTACCATACACATTACTGTTGAATGTAGCTATTGTGGTTGTATTAGAATGAGGACAAGTTACTACCCTTTCAAATGTGTCCTCAATACTTGTTACTGTTAAATTATTTGATGAACCTCTAAGTGAGCCATTGATTGTTACACTCTCGGAAATTGTTACTACTAAATCTGCCATTTTTATTTATTTTTTATTAATTCTAACATTTTATTTATTTTATCTTTAATCTCATTCATATTATCAGCGTTCCTTTCGTGGTGCTTTTCAAAAGTGCTTTTTACCTCTCTAACACTAAAAAAAAAGAATTGATACAAAGCATAAAAGCAACCCACTAGCAAAACTAAGGTTACTCCATATCTTTCTATTAATTCAAATATCTCCATTACAATTTAATCTTTATTGTTGGTGGTATTATTTTTATTTCTACTTTACCTATCTTTATTTTATTTAATCTATTTAATAGTTTCAACATTAATATCCTGCTCCAGCATCAGTTACAGGAATTGTACAAGTATCAAAATTATTTTGTGTTCTTATTCCTATTGTAAATGTCCACCCACAAAGTAAGTTATCAAACCTTTCTTGGAATGGTTCTATTGTAAATTGGTCTTGTGTGAAATACAATGGTGCATTTATATCATTATCACCTTCCAATGATTGTCTTGAGCTGTGCCTAAGCATACCAATAAAGTCAGTACATATTTCTAACGTCTGATTCCATACCTGCTGTTCGTTGTTCTTAGGATCAACCAACTTAGTTAATTGTTCTGCTTGATATGTTTGCCAATCAGACTTTTCACTTACAAGGTCACAGATAAAAAGCTGAAAGTTATATATCAATTCTGCATCACCTGTTGTTACTGACGTTGGGTTAATATGCAGCAAAGGCATTTTCTCCATCTTCTCTAAATTGATGTCAAATATATCCCCAACAGATACTGTGCTTATTTGATTATGATATTCTCCTAATCTACATAAGGTGTCTATTACGTTGTTGTATGTCTTATTGGTTATTGGCATATTTTACCTTGTTTTGTGTTTGTAAATCTGTTTCATAACTTAACCAAGTAAACGCTTCTAAAAGGTTAAGTCTTGTTATCTTTTCTAACTTTGATATATCGGCATTACATAATCTGTACATCACTCCGAAATATCCCCACTTTTCTGCGAAGGATTCTGTTGCGATTGCTTCTTCATTTCCTTCAGCCGTTCCATCAAATATGATGGCAAAATCATTGACAACACGCTTCCTAAACTCCAAAAAAAAACCAGCGCACTTTGCACTTGTTCTGCTGACATCTTCTTCATCTGTTCCGCCCTTATGGATATATTACCATCATAAGCTTCTATGGTATAAACTCCACTATCTGTTTCTTCTGTGATAGGTCTGTAAAGTATTGCCATCACTTCAGGTAGATTCTTTTCAATGTCCTGCTTTATAAATGTTTCCAAATCTGCCCACTCTCCAAGAGTAATAGAATTTCCAAGATCAGGGTGAAACCCATACCTTTTACCATCTATTTCAATTATCCTTTTTAAAGAACCACCTTGCTGCTGTTGAAACTCAGACAGCTTATTCATTATAGCCACAACATCTTTTAACTCCAACTGTTTTATCAGTTGTTTTGGAATTGTAGATAAGGCTGCTATTGTTTCTTCTGCTTCCTTTGTCTTTGTTTCATTTTTAAAATCAATTAACTTTAACCACTTTTCTAATGTTACATCTTCCCAACTGCTAATTAATTTAAACTGCTTTGTCTTACCTTCCTTCTTAATTTTAACCTTCATATATTTATATAATAGAAATTTTGTTTTTTTAGTTTATTATGTATATTTGCCACCTGATTGATTCATTTTAGTTAAACCCCTCACCGCTTCTTTTCTCCTTGTCGTGATACTCTAGGTGGGGGGTTTTCTATTGCACAAAATACCGCCCTGCATTTGGATTGTCTAAATGATAAATAATATTATAACGCGCTGCGTCCAATGCGTGATTGTAATTATCTACATATAGTTTACTACCTTTATCTGCATAAACATAATTGTTTAATTCTTTAGCTATATTAGTTGATTCAGGAGTTACCACTAAGTGATAGTCTTGCATTCTTGTTACACCACTTTCAATAGTTCCTTTTTTTACAGGTTTGATATTTACGCTTAGATGCCTTAAATCTGCAATAAGTCTTGGTTCTGCACTATCAGCTATCACAAGTTTATCCTCTATTTTGTCTAATACAATTTGAGCCAACTCTTGACTTTTTAATCCATTCCTATAAATATGTTCTTTTAAATATATCTTTTGTTTCTTTTTGTCAATAGCCACTTCCACTAAGCTATCAGGATCAATACTAAATCCAAAGTCCATACCGCAGGAAGTTTGTAATCCATCAGGATTAAATTCCCCTATACTCCAATTATCAAATACTACACCATCAGCTCTATTGAGCCAAGAGCCAAGAATCCTGTGCTGATACTTTTTAAAGTTATTATGCTTTATAGTGTTAATACGCTCTAGGAAGCTCTGTGAGAGGTTTTCTTTGTTGTCTAGGTATGTACTATGGATATAGCATACATTGTCTTTAACGCCATTAAAACCAGCTTCAACGCCTTTGCTTTCAAAAAACCTATTGTAAATCCAATGTTCTTTAGTAACAGGATTCAGTATAAGTATGATTCTGTTCTGTATTTCTTTCTCCCTAATGCTTAAATCTATCGTATCAAATATATCTTCATCAATCAATTCTTCAGCTTCATCTAACACCCAACAGCTTATTCCTTGTAAAGACTTTAGACTAGCTGTTTGATTTCCTGCTGATGTCTTTATTCCCCTAAATAGTATGTCTGATTGATTCCCTAAGTTTACAACCTCAGCTTTATTAACACTAAAAATGTTTTCAAAACCTAATAGGCTTATCTTTTCTAAGAACTCAGGAATGATTGATAAGTGAGCTGATACCATTGTGTATCTTGTGAACAATACTCTTATCCCTTTAGCCATTGTAAGTAACGTAAGGAATACTGTAACAGCAAATGACTTTCCTGATCCTCTACCGCCTGTTATTATAAAATAGCGAGCATCAGATTCAAATAAAGGATTGTATTTTTCGTTAAGATTCAGTTTTTACAAAGTTTATTAAAGGCATATTGATACTTTCCTCATTAGAAGTTACATCTACTCTTTGCTGTGGTTTTCCATAGAAGTATTCAAAAAACAACTTAACCGCCCATTGTTCTTTTTTCTCTAATCCTTGTTGTAAGGACTTTAGAGCCATTTCATTCATAGGTGTTAGATTCTCTATTAACTTTTGTTCTGCTGCCTTAGACTTGCGCCCTGCACCTTTTCTAGCACCACCATTGTTTATTCTTTTATCCATAATTGAAAAAGATTGATTATTCAATCCATATTATATAATAGAAATTATTGTTATTTATTTAAAACATAGTTAATTGTTGTTTATGTCTTTCTATTCTTTTCATAGCTGCTTTAAAATATTCTTCATCTAATTCACAAGCTGTCAAATCATACCCTAAATTATGACAAGCTATTGCTATACTACCACCACCTAAATGAGTATCTAATATCTTATCCCCTTCTTTTGCAAAGTTCATTAATAACCACTCATAAAGTTTAACAGGTTTTTGTGTTGGATGAAATTTTTTACTTGAGGATGTATTCCCTTCTAAATTACCGTAATATCTGTAATCAAATTGTTTTGCGTTTTTATTAAATGAAGTCCAAGCAAGTTCTCCATCTGCAAAGTTAGGCACAGGATTACCTTTATGCCAATAAATAAAGCATCTACCTCCAAAATTCCAAACAAATGGAAAATAATTTCCACCCCATATAATTTGATTTTTGCTTACTCTAAAAAGTTCCTTAAAATATTCTTCAGTAGGTGCTATATTCCATTCTCTATGCTGTTCTGTTTGTCTAAAATTTAATATATCCGTTTTCTTATCACCATAACCATAAGGAGGATCTACTATTGCTAAGTCAAAATAATTATCTTTATACCTTGACATTAATTCCATATTATCTTCGTTAGTTATATTCATTTGGAAGCATTAATCTTATACCTAGTTCTGTTAAAGCCCATACCCTTATTTGGTCTGCATATATTTCAAACTCTTTAGTATTCATTCTTGCTGTGCTGTTTACCGTTTGTAGTCCTATCTGCTTTTCGTTTATCTCTATGCTTTGCCATTCACTTGCAAACTTTACTTTTAAAGTATCGTGCATTTCATCAGGAAAATATCCTAACTCATTTGCTAAGGGTTGTACTATACAAGCCCAATAGTAATTGTTCTGCATATTACTTCTGTTATTTCTTTGTTTCTTTACTTTAACAATATAGTCACTTTCTAATTCTTTTAAGTAATTAAAAAGCGTTTGCTTATCTTGGTTGTTATTAATAACAAAATTCATATTCTAGCACATTTTCTTGACAAGCTATTTTGAAATCTTTTTTTTAGCTCTTTACTTATTGCTGTACTTAGCATAGCCTCGTTTATGTTAAATTTATTAGATAGCCATTTTAAATTACTGTCAGGGTTTTCAAAATAATACTTTACAGCTTTATTTTTTAATGTTTTTAAATATACTCTTGATCTCTTTTTCATTATTTAAAAGGTTCATTGATTCCTCGTTCTCCACATAGCTTTTCTTTGGCACTATCCCACATATAATCACCCTTCTTCTTTTTACTTAAAGATTCTTCTGTTCTTTTTATTTGTGGCATACCTTCTTCAGGTTCTGATTCCATCCATAAACCACAATCACAAAGAGCTTGAATGGTTCTCCAGCGACCATCCCTTAAAGCTAGGGTTTGTTTACCTATTTCTTCTTCGTTACCGCATTTACATTTATATAGTGTCATTCTACCAACTGTCCTGTTTTCACCGCATTGTCTTTATATAATCTATCAAGCTCAAAGTGTAAATGATTAATAGCTTTTTGAATATCTTGTTGTGCTGGGTTGCCTTCTTTTTTACCAGCTCTTAAAAGATATGATACTGCTGTACCACAATTATAACTTAAATCAAAGTCCTCTACAACACATCTTGCAGAGTAGCCATATTTTGTGCCTGTGTAGTAGTGTGGTTCAGGGTTTTTTTTGTAGTCTTTTTTTGTCATTTTTTGTATTTTTTATATAGTTTTTTAATGCCATCAAAACAAGTAGATAAACAAGAACCACAATTAGTTCCTGTTGAATAATTTGTCATATAGATGGTGTTGTAAGTTTCTATCATTCTTTTTTTTGCTTGTGCATTTTTAGCTCTACCACTTTTTAAGTCTTTCCACATATCTAATATTTCATCTATTATTTCTTGTGGTAAATCATCAGGTGTTTCTATCTCGGTTGTCTTTTGCCACTTCTTTTGACTGCAAGACATTGGTGCTAACCTTGCCTTGATTTTCATAAAACAACCACAATCTTTGCAAGTTCCTGTAGGCTTAAAATAATAAACACATTCTTTGCAAATAGCTATTCTATCTTCATAGACTTCATTTGGTACAAAAAATTTATTCATACACTCTATGGTCGTCAGGATGTCTAAAACCAAACTGCATAACAAAACTATTGTTTTTTATTGGGTCATACATCTTCATTCAATTCTTTTTTTAATATTGTTCTTACTTTATCTATTGTTGTAAATAAGCTGTTTCTACTTATCTTGGTTTTAGCAGCAAGTGAGTCTAGCGTATTCCCTTCGTAATAATAGAGCTTAAATAATTCACGATCATACCAAGAATCTAGCTTATCTAACTGCTTATCTATTAATTCTAACTTATCTGTTTTGTATGTATCTACTTCTTCATTAGGAATGTTTGATAAATTTTTATAGATATTAGTATTGCAATCATAGTCAAGATTGCTGCTAGAGTAAGTGACGTTACTATGAAAGCTATCAATATGAGTGTAATACTTTTCATACTTATAATAGAAATTACTTCTTTTACTTCTTAATGCCCTTCTTAAAGCAACAGCACCATATCTTGTTATTCCCTCTATACCGTCATTATCATATATCTTCTTAATAGTGTCAGGGTTTGCCTGAAGTAGATACAACATCAGCTCTTGTACTGCTTCATTTACTTTGTTTTCATCTGTTGTTAATCCATACGCCATTCTTCTAAATTTATCTGTTAGCTTAGATATTTCAATATAGATTTCAGTCATTAGTTGGTTCTAAATCATCTAACTTGTTTACCGTTTCTTGTAGCATCTGATCTAACACTACTTTATAAGCTCTAACAACAGGAGCATTTGTTTTTGTTTCTATACCTGCAAAGAATCCTGCTGTGGCAACTGATAAATTTATAGGTATTATCATTATCCAATCGTAAAAGTTGTTTTCCTTTACTCCATTACCATACCCATTTGAATATTCTGTAATTAATTCTAAAACTTCTAGGTAGTTTTGGTATCTTGCCTTTGTAGATACTTCTTGGGCAAACTGTTTGCACATTGTTACATACGGTTCAATTATTAGCTTGTGTTCTTGGCTTGAATAAATCGTATTGCGCATACGTCAAAGATATGAAAAAAGTTACTCTAT
>VTLG01010638.1_pt1 | contig 16819 bp, 9 predicted proteins | sample 4694571 | NCBI WGS metagenome assembly VTLG01 (sample SAMN12604809, study PRJNA352737) | marine metagenome | biome: ENVO:00000447; feature: ENVO:00000209|ENVO:00000569|ENVO:01000036; material: ENVO:00002151; isolation source: viral sequences binned using virsorter ...
TATAACATTGTTGCGGCTCATGGATACTTTGGGAGACTTATCTTCCAATACGCCAGCTTTAATAATAGTAGGAGTCTTCATTTCTTCCTTGCTATTTTCCCAGTCGTTTGCGTATGGTTCACCAGCATGGGAGTCAGCACTATGGCTTTTAATCTCAACGGTTTTAACTTCAATCAGTCAGTCGTTGACTCTAGCGGTAGAATCGTTCCCACTTGGGCAGACGTATTGAACCGTGCTAACTTGGGAATGGAAGTCATGCATGAAAGAAATGCTCATAACTTCCCACTTGATTTAGCTTAGGCGGCTCGTATATCGATACAGTAGAAGCCAAGTCAACACTACGTCCGTTCATTCCTTAACGGGAACGCATGAAACCACATCATGGAACGGGGGTGTGGTACTGGAGTATTACAATGACTGTAAAACTAAGGTATCGTGGTGTTGAGTACACAAGAACTACAAAGTAATTAACTTAACATGAAAAAATTTGCACTTGCTCTAGCAGCAACAACATTTGCTTCTGCACCTGCAATGGCTGGCGTCTATATTAATGCCGAGTCAAACGCGTCTTATACAGGTAATGATTATACTTCCCGTACTACTGATCTTCATATAGGTTACGAAGGTGAAGTGGGTTCTCTTGGATACTATGTCCAAGGTGGTCCAGCATTCACAGCAGCTGATGGAGCAGATGGTAGCACTGACTTCTCAGGTAAGCTCGGAGGTTCCGTAGCAGCATCAGAGAAGCTTGGTGTATATGGAGAAGTTTCATTCAAAACTGATGAGACTGCAGACAATTCTTATGGCACTAAAATAGGTGCTAAATATAAATTCTAATTATTATGGGACAACAATCTAAAACTGGTTTCGGAGTAGCTAACCCTGTTCCTTATTCACCTGACTCAAGGTTGAAAAATCTAGATACTAATCCTAGTGATCAGCAACCTCCCGGTGTAGATGAAGAACCAATTGATTACAATTCTCTTGAAGAAGCTCTCACGAGTTAATGAATTATGGATAGTAGTATTCTTACTGCTATCCTTTTTTATTTATGTAGAGTATTCACATTTACAATTTCATAGGGATGAAGCACCTCAGAGTCGGACTTCATTCTAATTGGCTTCAGCCCTCTAAGGAGGATACCTTTAGCCGTCTAGACGGTGGGGATAGACCCGCAAAAAAAAAGCGCAAACAATTTACTTAAGTAAGAAAGTTAAACATACAATCTTTTAATTAACAATGGCCCAACAGGCAACGACTGCCAATGCCAATGGACCGATTTGGGGTGGTGCTGACAATGGTGCAGATACCACTACTACCGCGAGAAGAGCCCTTTACTTAAAGCTGTTCTCTGGTGAGCTATTCAAAGGATTCCAACGCAATACAATTGCAAGGGATCTTGTTACAAGACGTACCTTAAAGAATGGTAAGTCTTTACAGTTCATCTATACAGGTAGAACCAAGGCGGAATTCCATGTCCCTGGACAGTCCATATTAGGTAACGACGAGAAGTCTCCTCCAGTAGCAGAAAAGACAATCACTTGTGATGACCTCTTAATCTCTAGTGCTTTCGTTTATGAATTAGATGAAACACTTGCACACTACGATTTACGTGGTGAAATCTCTCGTAAGATCGGTTATGCATTAGCCGAAAACTATGACCGCAGGATCTTCCGTGCGATCACAAAGGCTGCTAGACAGCCAGCACCAGTCTCCATGACTAACTTCAAGGAGCCCGGTGGAAGTATTGTTAAAGTTGGTGCTGCTAATAGTACTGCTGCAACTGATGCTTATGACTCAGCTAAGTTAGTACAAGCCTTCTTCGAGGCAGCTGCTATCCTAGATGAGAAAGGAGTAACAGGTGAAGGCAGAGTAGCTGTACTTAACCCAAGACAATACTACGAACTAATCAGAAATTGTGCTACAAACAACCTGATTAATCGTGACGAAACAGGTGACGCATTACAATCCGGTAATGGAATCCTTGACATTGCAGGCATTAAGATCTACAAGTCAATGAATATTCCATTCCTTGGAGACTATGGTGTTAACCTAGCTAACCTTCCATCTGGCGCTGTATCAAATATCAACGAAGCTGCTTCTAAAGGTGACTTCATTGGTGAAGATATGGATGATCAAGATGCATCTACAACTCCATCAGGACAGAAGACCGTTAATAACTACGGTACTGCTGCTAAGTTTGGTGGGTCTTGTGGACTTATCTTCCAGAAGGAAGCTGCTGGTGTCGTAGAAGCTATCGGACCACAGGTTCAGGTAACTTCTGGAGATGTATCAGTGGTATACCAAGGAGATGTTATTCTCGGACGTTTAGCAATGGGAGCAGATTTCTTAAATCCTGCTGCTGCTGTTGAATTAGTTGCTGGAATCGATGTATCCTCTAACTGGAATAACACTGCTGTTTCTAACGCAAGCTTCACATAAGCTTATATTTTTAACCAACATATGGGGAGTCTTCGGGCTCCCTTTTTTTTATTCTATGGCTTCCACAACAATTGACACCGATACCGAACTATCCGCAGTGAACTCAATACTGGGAGCTATTGGTCAGTCACCAGTAACTTCCTTAGTATTTGATAACCCAGAAGTATCATTCATATATAATTTATTAAGAGATGCTAACGTTGATGTACAAGCAGAAGGTTGGCACTTCAACACAGAAAGGCATGTAACATATACACCTGATTCAGTTACAGGTAAGATAGCTATTGGTAATGATATCTTAAAGATGGATGTTACTAATGGATGGACACACAGAAAATATGATGTAGTAAAAAGAAATGGAAATTTATATGATAAATATGATCATACAGATGACTGGTCAGATCATACCGATATACTATTAGATATAACTAGACTAATTACTTTTGAAGATATACCTACACCATTTCAAAGATATGTGATAGCTAAAGCATCTTCAAAAGCAGCAACACAATTAGTAGTTAACCCACAACTAGTTCAATTACTACAACAAGCAGAAGCTCTAGCTAGGGCTACATTGATGGAATATGAGTGTAATCAAGGTAATCATTCTATGATGGGTTATCCTGAAGATACAGTTTATACTACATATGAACCTTGGAGAGGATTAAGACGCTAATGGCAAGTATTACACAAACTATACCTACATATGAAGGTGGTATATCACAGCAAGTATCTGCTAGAGTACTACCTGGCCAAGTAAAAAATATAGTTAATGGAATCCCTGATGTTATACATGGTTTATATAAAAGACCTGGTGCTGCTAGGGCTGGTACTACTAAATTAGCTAATGTACAATCAGGTGGTTCTTGGTTCCATTACTATAGAGATGAAGACGAAGGTTCTTACATAGGTCAAGTAGCAACTGATGGTGCTATCAGGATGTGGAAAGCTTCTGGAGATAACCCAGGTGCTGAACAAACAGTTACATATGGTACAGGTGGTGCTACTGCAATTAAAGCTTATCTAACAGCCAGTGCTGCAGGTTCAGAAGATATACAAACATTAACTTTAAATGATACGACTTTCTTAAGTAATAGAAGTAAGACTGTAAGTACTACAGGTACAACAACTGCAAATTCAGATACACATTTTGCCTTTATAGAGTTACTCAGGACTGAGAATGGTAGACAATATGCTTTAAATATATATGATGGAGAGACTACAACTACCATACCTAGAGCAACTAGAATTAAAATTAAAAGTGATACTTTAGATGAAGGAGGAGGTACTGCAACTTGTCCGGGTATTGTAACTCAAGTGTTCAGTGTAAATGAAGGTAACGGTACTGGAGTAGGGGATAATAATGGTAAGAATTTAATCTTTAAAATCACTACACTAGGTCAACAAGGTAGAAGAGATACTGATGACGATTCTCCAGAAGGGCAAGATTATGCCTGTTCCTATAATAGACAACTAACATTATTACATGGTGGAGAAGGTTATGATACTGGAGATGAGGTAACAGTTGCTGCAGACCAAGCTCAGACAACTTATAACTATACCATAGAAGTTACAGATCATGAATCTGCACCTATTAAAGCTGATATTAAAGCTGTAAGACCTGCACCTACACCATTCGACGCAGATACTGCCGTTACTGTTGACACAATACTAGGTGGTATAATTGGTGAATTATCTGGTACTAGTATAAATTATAAGATAATAGGTAATGGTCTATACTTATCTAGTTCTAGTGCTTTTCAAGTTGAGGTTGTAGATCAAGACTTAATGAGAGTAATGCAGGAAGAGGTAAATGATGTTACTAAACTACCTATACAATGTAAAGATAGTTATATAGTTAAAGTATCTAACACTAGAATGTCAGATGAAGATGATTACTATGTTAAGTTTGTAGGTACTAATGGTAAAGATGGTGTAGGGTCATGGGTAGAATGTCCAGCACCAGGTATAGTAAAAGGCTTTGATGTTTCTACTATGCCACATGTAATACAAAGAACTGGATTAGCTAATATAGGGACTAGTTCTGAAATAGCTACATTCACTGTAAAACAGTTTGAGTATGCTGAACGTGAAGTAGGTGATGATATAACTAATCAAGCACCTTCATTTGTTGGAACAAAAAATACTGCTGATCCTCCTGTATATTCACAAGATGTCACTATAAATAAAGTGTTATTCTTTAGAAATAGAATAGCTTTTCTAACTGGTTCTCATGTAATATTATCTCAACCTAATACAGCAGCTAAACCTAATTTCTGGGGTGCTACAGCTTTAACAGTTAGTGCTATAGATCCTATAGATATACAATGTAGTTCTAATTACCCTTCAGATTTATTTGATGGAATAGAAGTTACTACTGGTTTATTATGTTTCAGTACTAATCAACAATTCTTGCTATCATCAGATGATACTGTATTAAACCCAGATACTGCTAAACTTAGAAGTGTATCTGCATTTAATTATAATGAAGTTATACCTCCTGTATCTTTAGGCATGACTGTAGCATGGTTAGATAACTCAGGTAAGTATAGTAGATTTATGGAAAGTGCTAATATACTTAGAGAAGGTGAACCTACAATAGTAGATACAAGTAAACTTGTCCCTAGTTTATTACCTAAAGATTTAGATTTGTTCTGTAATTCTAGAGAAAATAATGTAGTCTTCTTTGGTAAAACTGGTTCAAAAGATGTAATAGGATTTAGGTATTGGAATACTAGTGAAGGTAGGAATCAATCTGCATGGTTTAAATGGACCTTCAGGAATAATGCTAAATACCATTTCTGTATAGATGATACTTATTATTATTTAGATAGTGATAATTTTTTACAAAGTATAAATTTAATTCAAGCTACAGATGACCCTAGTATCGAACAAGATTCTATAAATTATTTATTACATTTAGATAACCATACAACTATACAAGGAGGTGTATATAGTGCTACTACGCAGAAGACTACCTTTACTCATGGTAGTGGCGGGTGTGTATTTAATTGGCAAAGTGATGTAAGTACTGGTAACGGTTCTAAATTAGTATTAGTTGATTCTAATTCTGCTGCAACAAGAGTAGGTAGATATGCAGAATGTACTGTTACAAGTGCTGGTGCTACATTTACCGTTCCAGGTGATTGGTCAGGTGCTACTGGTTTACATATAGGTTATTTATATGATTATCAAGTAGAATTTCCTAGAATATATATGAGTAGGCAGCAAGGTCAAAGTACTGTAGCCGATATAAATTCATCATTAATTCTACATAGATTAAAGTTGAATTTCGGTAAGATAGGTTTATATGAAACTACACTTAGTAGAGTAGGTAAATCTGATTATACTGAGATATATGAGTCTACAGATTTAGATGAGTATGAAGCATCTGATGCTCCTTATTTAGAAGAAAAAGTACAGACAGTAGCAGTATATGAAAAAAATAGTAATGTAGATATAACTTTAAAATCTACTCACCCTGCACCAGCTACTTTACATTCAATGAGCTGGGAAGGTGATTATTCACCTAAAAATTATCGTCGTGCATAAGTACATTCACCCAATCACAGTTGAGGCTGCTATTACAGTAGCCTCTAATTTACGTCCAGAAGACCGTAGAGAGGTCGTAGAAGGTCATGGCTATGATCCGTTAAAACATCTAGTTGCCAAAGCTCAGGAAGGCTCCTGCGTGTATTTCACAGTGCCTAACGGTAAGACTGCCGGTATGGCTGGAGTCGATGATGGTATTATATGGATGTTAACTACACCAGCTATACATGAATTCCCAATTACATTTGCTAGAGAATCAAAACGTTTCGTAGAAGGTCGAACAGAATCGTTACTCTGGAATGTTGTAGATTCACGTAATCTGGTACATTTAAAACTACTCAAATTTTTGGGCTTTAAATTTTTAAGAGAAATTTTTTTCGGCCCAAACCAATTGTCCTTTATAGAGTTTGCCCGTGTGCGCAGGTCCAGATCCTAATGCTAGGTTAAAAGCTCAAGCAGAACAGAGACATAAAGAAAAACTGTTCGCTTTTCAAGGAAGAAACTTAGCTTATAAGAATAAGTCTGCTATAATAGCAGCAAAACAGAAAGACTTAACTGGCTTAATTAAATCTAGAAATACATCTGATTTAATGGTTGGTTTAGAACAACAAAGAGGAAGACATTACAAGAAGATAGAAGTAGCTAGTAAAGGTCTCTTTAGAGATATGGTTACTGGTGTAGCTAAAGGGGGAGGTTCTATGTCTAGACAAGCAATGTTTAGAGGAGGAACTAAAGCCCAAGCATATTTAGATAAAATAGCTAAATCAGAAGCAGGTCTTGAATTAGCTAGAGGAAGAGGACAGGCTATATTATTAGAAGAGCAAAGACGACAAACTATGGCAGCTAATGCTGGATTAAGACAAAAACAAGGACTACCTCCTAACTTTGGCATGTCAACATCTTATGTACCTGTACAAGATAATAGAGCTATGTCAACAATTGCAACTGGTTTATCAATAGCATCTATGTTTGCTACTGGCGGAACAAGTAAAATACTTGAAGGCGCTGCGATGGGAGCATCAGTATTATGACTTTACAATCTTTAAAAGACTTAATAGAAGAAACCTCTTCTTATAAACTACCATCCCATAGTAAAGAAGTAACACAATGGACACCTAATGATGGTACTTTACTAGAAGCTACTAACAAACAAATAGAAGACACTATAGCATCAAATAAGGAAGAAGCCGCAGCAATGCAGGAGAACCTTCGTTATGCCTATGAGATGAGAGATAAGACACAGAAGGCTAAACTTGAAGCATTTGTTACAGGTGGTACTAAATTAGCTAAGTGGGCAGTAGATGAACATAAAGCTGATAAAATATTTAAGGATCATGAAAAGGTTAGGAAAGAAGTTGAACATCAGAGAGAACTAAATAAATATTTAAAAAATACTGAAGAGCTAAATTTATTTTTAGATCAGAAAGGTTTTAATTGGGACGTTACTGATATTAATAGTGATTTATTTCCAACATTAGATACAAATGTACTAGAATATGAAGCTGCTTTAGCTGATAAAGCTGCTATTAAATCATCATTAAATCAAGAATTACTACTATATGATATAAATCAATTAGAAGGTATATCTTCAGAAGAGTTATATCTTTTAACAAGTGAGACAAGTACAGGTGCAGAGATTAATAATAAAGATGAATTCTTTAGAACTATTGATGCCTTTAAAACTAATGGTTATCAAATAGCTGCTAGCTTTCCATTTCCAAAAGGTAGTATAACAAATGCAGCAGGTGAAACATTACCAAGTGAAATGAGTTATCTTGATGCATTAACCTCAACTAATATAAAAGATAACGCATGGGCTCCATACCTTGAGAAAGCTATGTGGAGTGCATACTTTGCTCATATTAATGAAAATTATGCACTTGATATATTATCTGATAGAGAGATAAAGAATAGAATCTTTAAACCTTTCTTAGAAGAAGTAAATAAAAACCGTAACACTGTTATAAATAGTCTGCTTCAGGATCGTGTTAACAATGCTAAGAAGCAAAAAATGACATCCTTACTATCTACCTTAGTAAGTCCTGATCCTGTCTATGGTGGTATGGCTGGTATAACTGGGAAAGGTGGTTTTATAGAACAAAATGAAATCAATGCTTTTGGAGATAAGGATAACGATGCAGCTTGGTGGAGTTTCTATGATCAGATAAATTCTATGGTCAAGAATGAAATAATATATGATGGAACTCAGTTACAGAATATAATAAATCAAGAATTTCCACAAAGAGGTACAAATAAAAAGACTACATTACAGAAATTAAAACCTGAAATATACTCAAGGTTAACTAATTTAGCAGATAATTTAAAGTCAAAACAGGTCAAACAGAATGAGTTATCAACTGCTCAAAATGTTAATGAAGCTTACGAATCAGTTGCAGGACTTGCTACTGAAGCAATGGAATCAAATGATCGAGGTAATCAAGCTAATGTATCAAACCAGGTTCAAACTGCAATGTATAGAGTTGCAAAAGAAAATAATATTACAATAAGTCATCCTTTATTTAGAGACTTTAAAAGTTTACTCAGAAGACTTGATTATGATGAAGCTTTTGATGCTATAGAAGAATTAAGGAAGATGGATGGTATGAGTGGAAAAGGTTTTTTAGATTGGAGATTAATTGAGTTACTACCTGATTATGATTTTGGATCAGAACATAGAAATGAGAAAAAATTCTGGAGTGATAAAGCTAGAAAACAAGGAGCTATTGGATTAAGTCCCGAAGAATATAATCTCTATGAGAGACAAGTCGAACAAAAAGTTTTAAGTCTTCCTAGATTTATTACAATGGAAGGAACTGGTAAATCAAAATTAATAGCAGCTCAAAATTCAGATGAATATAAAAATAGCATGAAGCTTTTTGATGCTCTACTAGCAAAAGTAATGGCAGCAAATGAAAGAGAAATTCGTTTAAAACCACAAGAAGATAGGGATAGTTTTGAAAGAACTCTAGCAAATCAAGCTTGGGAAGGTGTAGATAAGATATGGGAGGATAAAACTACTGAAATATTTAAAACAAATATTCAAGCTTCTACAGAAGAACCAAAATCTCCACTTGTTGAAGGTACAAAACTTACTGAGTTTCAAATTGAAAGTAATCAGTTAGCAGATACTTTTGCAGAAACACAGGGAGATAAAGATGCAACACTTGACTTTGAATTCTATTGGAGTACTGGTGAACAAGGTGCTCTTGAATCATTCTTGAAGAATGGAGAAATACCTGAATACTATTCTAATGTAACTTCAGATGGTAGAAAGTTTCCTAATATACCTATTAAAGAAGTTATCAGAAGAAGAGTAGAAGCAACTGCAAGTTTAAGAGATGGTAAGACTGATGATAAAGATTTATTCTTTTCTGATGGTACAGGTATAGATAGAGAAACATACGAAGATTTATGTATCTATCCTAGCGCTGCTAAGACAGGTCAGAAATTATGCTCTTCTAATGAGATTGCTGCTTTCATGTTAGATAGTCATGTAGAGACTTATAAAGGTAAAACATCTGATATTGAGACTATAAGAACTGGTGATAACTATGACACTGTAACCTTAATAGAAGGTAAACCTTTAACAGGTCATACTTTAAATGAGGTGATATTTCTTAGTGATAATCTAAATACAAGATTTGGTAAATATGGCTTAACAAGAAAACGTATTATACAAGAAATAAAATCTCAAGGTATTCCACTAGATACTGTTTTCGATGAAGCTACACAAGACCGTATAATGTTTGGATTAATGCTTGAAATAGCTAATAAAGGAAAACAGTATAATACTTTATCATCAGAGTATAGACGAATTAAATGGTTAAAACCAGAAACAATTGAGCAATTCAATGTACTTGTTAACTCAGCAGAAGACCCTCTAATACAAAAACTATTAACTTCACCTGACAATCAATTCCATACATTATCAGCAGCAGCAGCTAAAGCTTTAGTTGATATGGCAGTGGAGTAATTATTAAATCATATGGATCAAATAGATTCCTCACAGCCAGCTCCTGATTTTGATCTACTTGCAAAAAGTATAGATACAGATACACTGTATCGAGAACAAGAATCAGGATTAACTGAGCAAAGAGAGATACAAGAACTACAACAAATAGATGATCAGACTAAAGATGCAAGACTACAAGAAGGTGGAGGCGGGATCGCTGGAGTAGTTCAAGAAATAGGATCTGCTTTCACAGGTGGTATTCAAGATACATTGCATTCTGTTCAAACATTACCTGAACGTACCATTGATATGGTTTCAGGTGAGATGCAAAGAGAAAGAGAAGAGAAAGGTTTCTATAGACCTGAATGGAGTCCTTTTGTAAATGAAGATAACCCTATCATAACTAGAACATGGTGGGGTAATCTTCTTAGAGGTACTGTTCATTTTGGATCATTAGCCTTCGGTATTACAGCAGCAGCAGGAGCAGCAGGAATTTCTGCACCTGCTTCTCTAACTGGATTAGCTGGTTGGAGTCTTATAAGAGCTGCTGGTATTGGTGCTGCATCTGATATGATATCTCATACCTCTGACGGTGAGAACGTATTAGGAATGATGCGTGATCGTTATGGCTGGATAGATACACCATTAAGCACAAAAGATACTGATCATCCTATATGGATGAAATTTAAGAATATAGTAGAAGGTATGGGTATAGGTCTTATCTTTGATAGTGCTAGTATGGCATTAGGTAAGGGTAGTAAATATGTTCGAAGTCAGATAGAAGCAAGAAACCAAGGTATTGAAGTAGAAACGGTAAGAAAAGGAATTTCAGAAATCAGAAACTTTGAAGATGAGTTCCGTGCTGCTAAGAATGCTCCTATTGCAGAATCACATCAAGGTAATCCATTATCTCCAGAAGATCCTTACATTGTATGGGAACGTCAAAAGAGAATTAATGGAGGAGAATGGGGTGCTGAAGATGGTTCCGCTGGTAATATAACTACACCTGTAACAAAAGAAAGGATTGCTAGAGAGTCAGGCATAACTGAAGAATTAGTAGAAGATGTACTAAGGAAACTCTATAGTTCAGAGAAATTTAAAAAGGTTTTAGAATCAGTAAATGGTAGTAAGCAGAGATTAGTTGAAGTATTTGGAGACGCAATTGCTGCTCATCAAAGGATTACACAAGGTAGAAATGCAGCTGATATGACTCCTAATGAGTACCTAAAAGAGATCTTTGAAACATCAGCGAAGTTTGATATTACTGATATTACTGGTGTTAAAGTAGATGAGCTGACTACTATTACAGCTAAAAATGTTGTTGTTAGTGATTTAGTTGTAGCTACTTTACTACAAGAACTAAGAGATAGAGGCATATCTGGTAGAGAAATACATAACTTTGCTAATTTAGCAGATATAGATGGACCTGCAGAACAGATAGTTGATACTATGCTAGTTGCTATCTCTGAATCTAAGAGAGCTAAGTATACATTATCTAGACAGTTTGCTTCTTTAGGAGCTAAACATGTAGATATAATGAAGGAGACTATAGCTAAAGAAGTAGCAGATGCTAGAGAACAGATACAAACAATACTTGGCATAGCTAATAGAGATGAAGATGGAGATTTAATGTTAGCTATGTTTGAAGCTTTCTCCTCAATGAAAACTGTTAACAATGTTGATGATTTTGTACATTGGGCTAGGAGAATGATTAAAGGTGGTGACATTGAAGGTAAATATAATACTGGAGCTATGGTTAGAGAGCTTCAAGGTATGATGATACATAGTGTTCTAAGCAGCCCTAAGACGCCTATGAGAGCTCTAATGGGTACAAGTATAGCAACCTTTACTAGACCGCTTAACATGGCTTTAGGAGCTACACTGATGGGAGATATGACCACTGCAAGAGCAGGGTTAGCTTCTTTAAATGCTATGATGGAAACAATTCCTGAAGCATTCAAGTTATTTAAAACTAGATTAGATGGTTATTGGAGTGGAGATGTATCTACAATTAAGTCTCGTTTCCAAGAATATACTAAAGGTGATGATAACTGGGAAATCTTAAGACGTTTTGCTGAAAGTAATGAAGCAAATGCTGGAGATAAAGCAGCTTTCTTTATGGCTAATATGGCTAGATCTGCTAATAACTCTAACTTTCTTACTTATTCTACTAAGTTAATGGCAGCAACTGATGATGCTTTTGCTTATATCTTAGGTAGAGCTAAGATGAGAGAGAAAGCTTTCTTATCAGCATACGATGCAAAGAAAGCTGGAGCATTATCTACTTATACAGAAATAACTCCTGAGTTAATTAAGGTATATGAAGAAGATTTCTATAGTCAAATCTTTGATGCTAATGGAGTTATAATAGATAAAGCTACTAAATTTGCTAGACAAGAAGTAACTTTAACACAACCTCTAACTGGTTTTGCTAAGAATCTAAACTCTGTATTCCAACAGAATCCATGGGCTAAACCTTTCTTCTTATTCGCAAGAACTGGAGTTAATGGTCTGAATTTAACTGCTAAACATACTCCTTTATTTAACTTCTTCGTTAAAGAATGGAATGATATAGCATTTGCTAGACCAGATAACCCAAGAGCTATGGAAGCTGTATCTAAATATGGTATAACTAATGCTAGAGAACTAGCTAATGCTAAGGCATTACAAGTTGGTAGACTAGCTATGGGTTCTTCTATTATTAGTATGGCATCATGGATGTGGATGCAAGGTAAGATGACAGGTAATGGACCTGCAGATAGACAGCAAAATGCTGCTTGGAAAGCCTTTGGATATAAACCAAGACATATTGAACTACTACCTGGTGTATGGTTTGCTTATGATACTATAGAACCATTCAATCAGATAATGGGTATAGTTTGTGACATAGGTGATGCTAGCCAGATAATGGGTGAAGAGTGGACAGAACGTGAACTACAAAAGATCGCACTTGTTTGTGCTCAAGGTCTTACTTCTAAATCTTATCTAGCTGGTATGCAACAGTTTGTTGATTTATTTGGTGGTAAAGAAGGTTCAATGGCTAATATAGTTAGTGGTCTTTTAAATAATCAAATACCACTTGCTAGTATAAGAAAAGATTTAGGTAAAGTATTCACACCATATACAAGAGAACTTAATTCTGGTATAGCAGATAGTTTAAGAAATAGAAACTTATTATTTGAGCAATTCCCTGGAGAAGATTTACCTATTAAATATGATTTAATGACAGGTGATCCTTTAAAAATGTGGAATCCTATAGTTAGGTTTACACAGGAACTGCTTCCATTTAATATATCTTTAGACTATCACCCTGGTACAGAACTATTATTTAGATCTGGTTTTGATATAAGACCTTCAGTATTATCCTCCCCTACTGGTGTAGATTTATCAAAGGAAGCTAAGATTAGAAGTAAGTTCCAACGAGGTATAGGTAAGTATCAGTTAGCTGCTAAGATATATAAATTATCACAAACAGATCCTCAATTCATGATATCTTTAGAACAACGTGAAAAAGACATAGCTGATGGAAATAGAGGAGAATATGAAAACAAAGATTATTATCATAATATTGTTATCAAAAAACTCTTTGAAGAAGCTAGGAAACTTGCATGGTTAGACATAGCTTTAGATGATGATGTTATTAAAGTAGCAACAGCACAACTAGAACAAAAACAAAAACGTACCGAGAAAAAACTACAATCTATAGGAGTATCACCTACACTCCTCTCTATGTATAAATAACTATGGCAACAACATTTGTAGACTATACTGGGGATGGGAACAATAACAAGGCGTTCTCCTTCCCTTCATATAAAGAAGCTGATATTAAAGTTGAAGTAGATAATGTTGTAAAAACAACTTCTACTCACTATAATATAAGTAGCTACACAACCTCTGGTGGAGGTACAATAGTATTTACTTCAGGTAATATACCTGCAAGTGGAGCAGCTATCCGTATCTATAGAGATACAGATGTAGATGCTGCTAAAGCGACATTTACAGCTGGATCTTCTGTTAAAGCAGGAGACTTAAATAATAATAATACACAGTTATTATATGCTGTACAAGAAGAACAGAATCAATTAATACAAGCAAGAAATATAGAAGATAGTCAGATAACTACAGCTAAGATAGCAGCAGACGCTATAACTGGAGCAAAGATAGCAGATAATGCTATAGATTCTGAACACTATACAGACGGTTCTATTGACACTGCACATATTGCAGATTCACAAGTTACAACTGCTAAGATAACTGATGCTAACGTAACAACAGTTAAAATAGCAGCAGACGCTATTACTGGTGCAAAGATAGCTGATGACGCTGTAGATTCTGAACACTATGTAGACGGTTCTATAGATACAGCGCACATTGCTGATGATCAAATCACTAATGCTAAGATAGCTACAGGTGCAGTAACGAGTGATAGCATAGGAACAGGTGCTGTAACAGGTAATGGCTTACAAGATTCAGCTGTTAGTGTTGGTAAAATTGCAGATAATGCAGTCCAAACAGCAAAAATAAATGATCTTGCAGTTACTACAGCTAAAATAGCTGATGATGCAGTAAATGCTGATAAATTAGCAAGTAATTCCGTGGTATCCGCTTCTATAGTTGATGGAAGTATTGTAAATGCGGATATAAATGCAAGTGCAGCTATAGCAGGTACAAAAATCTCACCTAGTTTCGGTAGTCAAACAGTTGTTGCTACTGGAAATTTTCGTGCAGCTGCAGATGATGCTTCATTTAAAGTTGGTGCAGATGATGACTTAATATTAACACATTCAGGAAGTGCAGGTTTATTAAGAAATGATACAGGTGATTTAAAGGTAAGATCTGCTTCGTTAACAGTAAAAAATCAAGCAGATAATGAAACATTACTTACAGCTACAGATGGTGGATCAGTAGACCTATATCATAATAATTCGAAAAAATTCGAAACTACTGCCGCTGGTGCAACTGTAACAGGTACATTAACTGCTGATTTAGCTGACAACTCTATTGACTCTGAGCATTATGTTGATTTATCTATAGATACTGCACATATAGCTGAATATGCTGTTAGTAGAGGTAAAATAGCTAATGATGCTATTAATCATGCAAAAATAGAAGACAACGCAGTAACAACAGATCATATAGCCGATGCTGAACTCACAACGCTTGCTGGTATGCAGTCAGGTACTGCTTCTATCTTGGCGGGCGGCACTGCTCTTGCTGCTACTCTTACTGAGATTAATACTGTATGTGATGGAAAAGGTGTTCATACAACTATATCAGACAGTGATGCTCACTACCCAACTTCAGGAGCTGTTATTGATTATGTTACTGCACAAATTAGTCCCATAGGTGGTTTTGAAGTTATAGCAACAGATGCTGCTTTCCCTAATACTCAACCAGCTAGTGGTGTAGTTATATCTATAGCTGATGCTGGAGGTCTTGTTGTTAATGGGTCTGGTACTAGTACTACAGGTAGAACTGTAGGTGGTTCAACAGTAACTATTAATAATATAGCTTCTAACTTTAACAGTGCAACTGTTGATGCTGGTGTATGTTTCCAAGTCAGTTCTACTGGTTCTGGTCAGATATATAACTATCATAAAGCAACACTTAAAGAAGCTGATCTACTTAACTTAAGTAATGATATAAATGACTTTGGTAATAGGTATCGTGTAAATGCTGGTGAACCTTCATCTAATAATGATGACGGTGATTTAGTATGGGATACTAATGCTGATAAGATGAAGGTATATGATGCTACAGCTTCTGCTTGGAAAGAAGTAACATCATCTGGAGACTTTAAATTCCTTGTTGCTGTAGATGCTGGTACAACCACAGCTGCTACATTTGATGGAAGTGATACAAGTTTTGACCTTAAGGAAACAACTAATAGTGGTAGTGCAGCTAGTGTAAGTAATATCAACCAATTAATGGTTGTCTTAAATGGAGTTGTACAGAAACCAAACACTGGTTCTTATAGTGCTAGTGAAGAAGGATTCTACTTAACAGATACTGATACTATTAGATTCTGTACTGCACCTGTAACTGGTTCTACATGTTTCATTATACAATCTGGTTCAGCTGTAAGTATTCCTACACCAGGAGATAATACAGTAGCTACAGCTAAGATACAGAATGGAGCAGTTAATACTGATAAACTAGCAGCTAATGCAGTAACAGATGCAAAGATTACTAACAGCACAATTAGTGGGTCTAAGATAGCTGGTGATGCTATTAACGGAACTCATATTGGAGATGATGTAATAAACTCAGAACATATAGCAGCAGGCGCAGTTGATTTAGAACATATGTCTTCTGAATCAGTTGATGAAGATAATCTTTATATATCTAATGCTGGTTCTAATGGTCAATACCTACAAAAACAATCAGGTAATAATGGTGGTTTAACTTGGGCTACAGTAGATGCAGGTGTAACAAGTGATGCACAAGGTAACACTGTAGCTGGTACAAGTGCTGGAGATAGCTTTAGTGGTACAGATGCAACTCATAACACATTAATTGGTAATAATGCTGGAACAGCAATAACAACTGGAGACGTTAATGTAGCTGTTGGTTCTAATGCTTTAGATGCAAATACGACTGCTAGTGGTAATACAGCAGTTGGATATGATACTTTAACTGCTAATACTACAGGATCTACTAACACTGCTATAGGTTCGTATGCTTTAGCTGCTAACACAACAGCTAGTCATAATACTGGAGTTGGTAGAGAGGCTTTATATGCAACCACAACTGGACACTCTAACACTGCTGTAGGATCTGGTGCGTTAGATGTAAATACAGAAGGTACTTATAATGTAGCTATAGGTAGAGATTCTCTGCAAGCAAATACTACAGGTAATAATAATGTTGCCG
>VTLG01014183.1_pt1 | contig 16819 bp, 11 predicted proteins | sample 4694571 | NCBI WGS metagenome assembly VTLG01 (sample SAMN12604809, study PRJNA352737) | marine metagenome | biome: ENVO:00000447; feature: ENVO:00000209|ENVO:00000569|ENVO:01000036; material: ENVO:00002151; isolation source: viral sequences binned using virsorter ...
TACGGGGGCTTCGGCTCCCCTTTTTTCTTATGGCTACCACAACTATTGACACCGATACCGAACTATCCGCAGTGAACTCTATACTGGGTAGCATAGGTCAAGCACCAATAACACAATTAAAAGATCCATCTACTGGGGTAATATCTAATAATAATCCAGAAATACAATTCATATATAACATACTACGTGATGCTAATGTAGACGTACAGTCGGAAGGTTGGCACTTTAACAGAGAGCGTCATGTAAAATTTAATGTAGATTCTACTACAAACAAGATCGCTATATCAGATGACATCGTTAAGATAGACTTACCAGATAACTGGACTCGTAGAACCTATAACTTTATTAGACGTGGTGGATTCTTGTATGACAAGATGGACCACACAGATCAGTTTACAGAGTTTACAGATATAGAATTAGATGTTGTCAGGTTATATAACTACGAGGACTTGCCTCCTGTATTTAAAAGATATATAACATACAGAGCATCTAGAGTAGCAGCTACACAGCTTGTAGCTAACCCACAGCTAGTACAATTATTAGCACAGCAAGAAGCATTGAGTCGTGCTGCACTCATGGAGTACGAATGTAATCAAGGTAATCACAGCATGTTAGGATTCCCCGATGACACAGTATATCCTACATACGAACCTTGGAGGAACTTAGCAAGATAATGGCAGGCATTACACAAACTATCCCTAGCTTTATTTCGGGGATTTCAGAACAAGCAGACCACCTTAAATTCCAAGGTCAGGTTAGAGATATTGTTAATGCAATTCCTGATCCAACCTTTGGTTTATTTAAACGACCCGGTGGAGCTAGAGTTGGAACAGCTCCTCTGGCTAATGTACAGAGTGGTGGATCTTGGTTCCACTATTTTCGTGATGAAACAGAAGGGTCATACGTAGGGCAAGTAGCATCTGACGGACAAGTTAGAGTCTGGCGTTGTAGTGATGGACAACAGATGACTACTAGCTACACACATGATGGTGTAAATCATCAGACAACAGTTACAAATTATTTAGCCACCAGTGACCCAGAAAACTTACAGTTTCTTACTATCAATGATACTACATTTGTTAGTAGCAGGGACTCTACTAATTCTAATACTCTAGTAGGTGAGACTGGTACAACAGCTGATAGACCTGAAGCACATTGTGCTATGGTAGAATTACTACGAACAGAAAATGGTAGACAGTATGGTCTAAATATCTATGATGATACATCTACAGGTAATTTAACCACACTTAAACGTGCAACTAAAATTAAGATTACAGGTAATAATTATGATGAATCAGATGGTACAGGTCACTGCCCCGGTATAGGAACTGAAGTTTTTGCTGTTACAGCTAAAAGTAGTTATGGTGCATCAGAAAATATAACTGATGTAAAAAATAGCAGTGGTACTGTTTTAACAACTGGTAAAGATAACTTAGTCTTTCGTGCTACAGCTCTTGGTCAGCAAGGTGTTAGCCCTAACTATAGTGCTAGCAGTAATGGACCGGGTGGTAATAACTATAGAGCTAGTTATAATTTAGAAGTTGTATTATTACATGGTGGAGAAGGTTGGGATGTAGGCGACGTTGTACGAGTAGTACCAGAGTCTGCTTCTGCTGCTGCAAGTGGTGGTGGACAAGCATACCTAGACATCACTGTAACAGAAATAGAAACTACAACTCTTAAAGCTACACTTACTAATAATGGCGATGGTCTAGTACGTCCTTCTCCTACACCTTTTGATGCTGATACAGCTGTAACTGCTGATACTATACTAGCCGGTATGGTAGCTCAGTTACCTACAGGTATTACTGCTAAGGTTATAGGACCGGGTATATATTTATCTAGTAGCTCTCCATTTAACGTAGAGGTAGCAGAAGAAGATCTTATGCGTGTCTTTCAAAAGTCTGTAAATGATGTTACATTACTACCAAATCAATGTAGACATGGTTATGTAGTTAAGGTAGCTAACGCTAGAATGTCTGATGAAGATGACTACTTCCTTAGATTCTCTGGAGAAAATAATTTAGACGGAGCAGGGTCATGGAGTGAGTGTCCTATACCCGGTATAACTGATACGTTAACTAACATGCCGTTAGTAATACAGCGTACAGCTACAACTACATTTACTGTTAGACCTTTTACATATCAAACACGTCGAGTTGGAGATACAAATACCAACCCTATGCCTACATTTGTAGGTAAACGTATTAATAAAGTATTGTTTTTCCGTAACAGATTAGCATTATTAGCAGGCGAAAACGTTATATTATCTAGACCGGGCACGTTAGGTACACCTGATTTCTTTATAGAATCAGCTCTGACTGTGTCTGCTAGTGACCCTATAGACATATCTGCTGCATCTATGTTTCCATCTGATCTATTTGATGGTATACAAATCAATGCGGGACTGTTAGTATTTAGTACAAACCAACAATTTCTGTTATCTACGGATGATACAGTACTCAATCCTGATACTGCTAAGTTAAGAAGTGTATCTACATTTAACTATAATAAAGATATACCGCCTATTTCATTAGGAACTACTGTAGCTTACGTAGATAATTCTGGTAAATTTAGCCGTATGAATCAAATGGCTAATACAGCAAGAGAGGGCGAGCCAAATATTGCAGAGATTAGTAAGCTAGTACCTACATTATTACCTAAAAATTTAGATTTACTAACTAATTCTAGAGAAAACTCTCTGATATTAATAGGTAAAACTGACACAGATACAGTGTTTGGATACAAATATTTACAAGTTGGTGATAAAACACAGCAACAAGCTTGGTTTAAATGGAAGTTTAACAACCCACTTAAGTACCATTTTATTATTAACGACGAGTATTACTATTTAGATACTGATAACTTCTTACAGTGTCTCAAGTTGATACAGGCTGAGACTGACCCTAACTTTGACCAAGATGATATAAACTATCTAATACATCTAGATAATCATACACCAATCAGTGGTGGTAGTTATAGCTCCTCTACAAATTTAACTACATTTAGTAGTGTCAGTTGGTTACCTAGTGTTACTTCACCAAATTATGATTTAGCATTGATTGATGTTAATACTAACGCTACCAGAATAGGTAGATATGCTAAACCTACACTAACCAGTACAACAAGTTTTACAGTACCGGGAGATTGGTCAGGTGTAACACTACGTATTGGGTATCTATACGAGTATCTAGTAGAGTTTCCTAAGCTATATCCTACTAAAACGCAGAATGAACGATCAGTTTCTGATGTTAATTCATCACTTGTATTACATAGAATTAAGTTGCATTTTGGTAAGATAGGTCTATATGAAACTACACTTGAACGTCTAGGCAAGTCTGATTATACTGAAGTATATGAGTCATCATTATTAGATGAATACGAAGTATCTGATGCTCCATACCTAGAAGAATTTATTAAAACTATACCTGTTTACGAAAAGAATACAAACGTAAATATTACACTTAAATCAAGTCACCCTGCACCAGCTACATTAAGAGCTATGGCATGGGAGGGAGACTATTCACCTAGATTTTATAAACGTGTCTAATTACATACACCCAATCACATTAGAGGCTGCTACAGAAGTAGCCTCAAACCTACGCTCAGACGACTACAGGGAGGTTACAGAAGGTCATGGGATCAATCCTATAGCCTTCCTCCCTATGATCGCTCAGGAGGGCTCTGCTGTGTATTTCACAGTACCAGACGGCAAGACTGCCGGACTAGCCGGAGTAGGAAATGACGGAGCTATCTGGATGTTATGTACACCAGAAATAGAACGTTATCCAATCACATTTGCAAGAGAAGCGAAGCGGTATGTCGATAGCCGTCAAGAACGTCTTTTGTGGAATATAGTAGACTGTAGAAATACAGTACATTTAAAACTGTTAAAGTTTTTAGGGTTTACATTCTTACGTAAGTTTGAATATGGACCAAACAATTTACCATTTATAGAGTTTTGCCGTGTGCATGGATCTTAACGCTTCTGCTAGACAGCAAGCGAAACAACGATGGATGGAGAAAGATGCTAATTATCGCTCTGCATCCCTAAAATTTTGGAATAAAGAAACAACCGGTCAGCGTGGATTAAACACCGCTACTATCGGTTTCAGTCGTGCCATGAGCAACGACTTACAAAGAGCCCTATATGTACAGGGACAATCTAGACAACAATACGAAAACTTATTCGCTAAATATTTTGCTCAAGGCGGAGATATGAGAGGTAAGCAAGAAGGTAGGTCTAGAACAGCTGGTAGAAAAGGACTGCTAGCTTTGACAAGAGCAAGAGGTGCACTCAATAATGCTGTACGTAATGAGTTTGGAGCTAACATGGCGAGACGTCAACAAGCTAGACTCAGACAGTATCAATCAGCAAGAGCAAAAGCAATCAATGCAATAGGTGTAAGACCCGAATACGGTGCACCTGTACTTATGCCTCCAACCAACAGATTAGGCGGAGCATTACAGATAGGTACACAAGTTGCCAGTCTTGCTACTGCTAATGTATTTAGTGGTGGTACTGAAAACTTACTTGAATTTTTAGCGGGTTAATTTATGTCAGATTCATATTTTGCTGCTCTCGGTAAACAACAATTATTTCCGTTTACCGACGAGAAGCTAGACTACGCCGAAACAGCTCCTAATGCTGAGAAGGCTATGAACGAATCTATAGATCGTAACATACAAGTTAGAACTAGAGATTTTGCTCAACACATCGCAGCTTACAATGCTGCAAGTAAATACGGCTTGATAGAGGGTTTGAAAGATATTACGCAGCTAACTCAAACAGGTGCTATTGCTCTTAATCAGATGCAGACATATAATGATAACGAAGCTGATTATGATGAACTGATGTCAGCAGCTAGTAATCCAGAAACTGTAAGTAGATTTGCTAGTTTAGAAAAGAGAGCTACTGAGCTCAAAAATATGAACGACGGAGATCTACAAGCTGAAATAGGAAAGATAGAAGCAACTGGTAGTGATTCTACTGGTATGCCTGTAGGTAATCTTGAGTTGTTAGAACTTAAGAAAATGATAGCTAATGAAGATATTAGATCAGGTAGGGCTGCTGTAAAAAACATGCCCTTCTATCTTCCTCAGTTTATGGAGGTAGCTAAAGGCAGTTTAGTTGTAAATGGTAAGCTGTATGCTGACATGACACTAGCTGAAAAGCAACAGTGGTATCGTGTAGCTGGTGCTAGATATATAGAAATCTGGACCCAAGAGTATCCACAGATTACTAAAGGTCAGCTTATTAACGACTTTATGCCTACATGGACAGGTCGTCTGGGTCAAGACAGTACACAGGCTTTTAATGCAGAAGCTTCTGCTGTAAATACAGTTAATCAAGGTAGCTCAGATCAATACTATTTTGACACCATAAAAATAAATGCCGCAAAATCTAATGATCCTAATTACACAGAACCTATAGGAGACGAGATTTATCATCGAGATGGTTTTATAGCAAACCGAGCTAAATATTATGAAAATAAGAACTACGGTAAAAACTCTATGAAAGCAGCAAATGCTGATTGGGTTGCATTAATTAAACGTGGTATAGATAAATCCCCGAGTTTTTTTAGCGATCAAGATATAGAGTATATACTTGAAGATCTAAAGTTTGTACCTAAAGGTAGTACTAAAGAAACTAACTACCAATCTTTACAATCTGGTAATGCTAACGAAATACGTCAGTATTATAACCAAGCTAAAGAAAAAGAAACATTGGACTGGCAGAAAGGTAGGCTTGAATATTTAACAGGTAGGTTTGAGAATGATAATATACCTGTAGATATGGAAATGATTTCTACGATTGTAGATCCTACTCTACGTACTCAAGCTCTAAAGTTAGTAGACAGAAGCCAAACTCCTGTATTCGAGAGAGACGAGTATAAAAGTATAGAAGGCGTTATGTCTGATACAATACAAACTAGAGTCTCAAATCGTGATGTATTTGACAAAAAGGTATTAGATACAAACTGGCAAGTACAAAAGTATCATAGTATGTATCGAGATGCCGGTACATTTTTTAAGTCAGAGTTTGAAAGGCTTGAAAAATTAGGTGTTGATGATCCATTAGGAGAAGCATCTAAGAATACAATAGATGCTATCAATAAAGGAGACTTTGATAAGAATACTTTTGAGGCAACACCAAAAGATACAAAGCTTGCAGTTGCTAAGTTAACTGGTATATACAGAGGTGACCCTGCCGGTGCTATATCAGCAGAAGCTCCACATGAAGGAGAAGAACCATTCCTAACAGAATCATTACTATTCTTCCAAGGTAAAAAACAGGAACTTCCCGGTTACTGGACAAGTTTATCACATTTGTATAAAAACAAATCATCAGTTAAACTTGCTCACGATAGACTTGTAGCTACAGGTATGATGAAACCTATACCAGAACTGATGGGTGACATTAATCTTGGTCTCACAACTTCCTTACTCATAGATGATAAACCTTCTGCAAATAAAGTAGACAGAGTTGCTACAGAGAATCTGGAAGGAGATCGAGACAAGCTATTAAAAAGAATAATTAATCCAAAGACTACAGAAAATGGTGGCATAGATGCTATCAAAAAAGATGGTAAGTATGTTCAGTTAGAAAAACCATTATCACAACATACTGTAGGAGAACTTGTAGATCTTATAGAACAAGGTTATGATAACTTTGGTTTATATGATATTACACGTGAAGGTCTAATACAACTTATGAGAGATCTGCCTGACTTAGATTTTGATTCTATATTTGATGAACGTATGCAACAACTATTTGTATTATCCAGACTACGGTTTAAGGGTAATAACAAGTTAGCATTTAGTAATGCAGATTCTACATATAGACGTTTAGTTTTTATTCCAAAAGAAGATAGAGACGAGTATGCAAAAATAATAGGAGAAATACCACCATTCTTAGAGTTAAGTACATTAAGTTCAGTTGCTGCTAAGGCACAAGTGAACCAAACACTAAATCAATAAATATGGAAAACGAAAGCATTAATTATGATCCTACGGGATTACCTTCTGTTGAGGAGATGACTGCTCAGATAGAAGAGGATGCAGAAAAGAAACAAGTTATTCAAGAGTCAGAAGCAGCATCCGTTGCAGCTGACGAGCAAGCTGCTGATATAGCTGCTGACCCTAGAAACAATGATACATGGGGTATCAGAGGTCTAGCTAAAGAAGCACAATCTATTCTATCTGGTGGTTTACAAGATACAGCTTCTTCTCTAGCTACATTTCCAGAGCGTACATTTGATGCGTTGTCTGGTGAAATGCAGAAAGAGAAGAAAGAGAAAGGTTTTTACGAACCAGAGTGGACACCTTTTACAGATGAAGATGACCCTATCATTACTAAAACATGGTGGGGTAAATTACTTAGAGGTACAGTACACTTCGGTTCCTTAGCAGCTGGTACAGTACTAGCAGCAAAAGGACTTGCAGCTACAGGTGTACCTCTTATAGCCGGTGGTGCTGCTAAACTTTTAGGTCTAGGTACACTTGCTAGAGGTGCAGCAATCGGGGGTATTTCAGATGTTATATCGAGAGAGTCTGATGGGCATAATGCTCTAGGAGCTATGCGAGATCGCTATGGTTGGATAGATACACCATTAAGTACTAAAGAAACAGATCACCCTATCATGATGAAGTTTAAAAACATCGTCGAAGGTATGGGTATCGGTTTAATATTTGATGGAGCAGTGCATCTACTAGGTAAAGGTAGTGCAGCTGCTAAAAAACAGATTGTCAATCGTAACGTAAGTATCGAAAATCAGACAACTACAGCAGCTCTTGCACAAATACGTAAAGGAGAAGCTGAGTTTCGTGCAGCTAAAAATGCACCACTTGCTGAAAGGCATCAAGGTGCTGATATATCTGAAGTTGTACCCGGAGAAGCTTACGAGCAACTCAGACGTACACGTACAGATTGGGGATCTGAAGATGGATCTACAGGCTCTATTACAACTAGCATAGAACGTGAGCGTGTAGCACGTGCAGGTGGTACTACAGATGAAATTGTTGAGTCTACATTACGTAGCTTAATGAGTGATGACAAGTTTGCTAAAGAATTAGATGCAGTAAAAGGCGACAGAAAGGTTATGCTTGATGTATGGCGTGATGCTGTAGCTTCGTACCGTGAAATAGTTGAAGGTAGAAATGCTGCTGACATGCCAGCTGAGGAGTTTCTTGCAAACTTATATGCTAGAGACACAGCTAAATTACCATTAGGAGACGAAGTATTTGAGACATGGGCTGCTGAAACAGTTGTTACAGCTGACCTAGTTGTAGGCTCACTGTTAAAACAGTTACGTGATACTGGTATAGCTGGTAGAGAAATAATAGATTATGTATCACTAGATGATATAGATGGTCCAGCAAAGCAGATAGTAGATACTATGCTTACAGCTTTGTTCCAGACTAAAAAATCTAGGTTTGTAGCATCTGATTATTTTAGATCATTTGGTGCAGGCAAAACTAGAGCACAAGTAAATGATGCTGTTAACCAAGCTGTTAAAGGTGAGATAGAAGATGTTAAAGAATCCATCATGTCTATACTGAAGATAGCAAAAGATGATCCAGACGACAACTTACTTAATGCGTTGTTTGAAGCATTTTCTATGATGAAGAATGTAAACTCACTAGAAGACTTTGACAACTGGGCTAAAACTATCATCAAAGGTGGTCAGATAGGTGGCGAAGGACCTAACCGTACTGGTGTACTAATACGTAGCTTACAAGAAATGGTAAGTCACAGTGTATTAAGTGGACCTAAAACACCAATGCGAGCACTTTTAGGTACAGGTGCTGCAACTTTCTTACGTCCTATATCTACATTCTTAGGTGCAACTATGCGTTATCCATTTACAGGAGACTCTGCTACTATACGTAGTAGCCTAGCTTCTATGAATGGTATGCTTGAAGCTGTACCAGAAGCGTTTGACTTATTCTTTACTCGTCTTAATTCATACTGGTCAGGTGATCTATCTACTATCAGAACTAGATATATTGAGTTTAGTAAGGGTGATTATAACTGGGAACTTGTTAGAAGGTACTACGAAGATAGTGGTCGAGCAAGTAAGAGTGACCAAGCTTTGTTTGCTTTTACCAACATGATACGTGGTATAAACAATAATAATCTTTTTACATACTCTACAAAGTTGATGGCAGCAACTGATGATGCTTTTACTTTTTTACTTGGCAGAGCTAAGATGAGAGAAAAAGCTATGCGTAATGTACTAACACTACAAGGTGAAGGTATAGAGATGCCTAAGTTAACTCCAGAACTTATGAAAGCATATCAAGATGATTTCTACGGACAGATTTTTGATAACAATGGTAACATAAAAGATGAAGCAACAATATTTGCACGTAAAGAAGTAACACTAACACAAGATCTTACAGGTTTTGCAAAAGGTCTTAACGATGTTTTGACAGCTAATCCTTATGTCAGACCATTTTTTCTATTTGCTAGAACTGGTGTAAACGGACTTGCACTTACAGGTAAGCATACACCCGGTTTTAACTTTCTTGTTAAAGAGTTTAACGATATAGCTTTTGCCGATGCTAGTAACTTAAGAACTGTCAAAAAGTATGGTATTAACACTTTAGAAGAATTACAAAATGCTAAGGCATTACAAACAGGTAGATTGGCTATAGGCTCTGCTGTTACATTTATGGCTATCAACGCATGGATGACAGGTAGACTTACAGGCAACGGTCCTACAGATAGACAGATGAGACAAGGCTGGATAGACGGGGGTTACTTACCTAGAACTATTGAGATAGGTGGTGTACGTGTAGGGTATGACTCTATAGAACCATTTAACCTTATTATGTCTACTATCGCTGACGTAGGTGATGCTAGTATATTGATGGGTGAAGAGTGGACAGAAAAAGAACTACAAAAGATTTCATTAGTTATAGCACAGTCTATATCTGGTAAGTCTTATCTAGCTGGTTTACAACAACTTGTAGACTTAGCGGCTGGTCGCCCCGGTCAGGCTGATCGTATTCTTGCAAGCTTAACTAACAATACAGTTCCGCTAGCCGGTTTACGTAACGAAATGGGTAAACTACTTACACCATACATGCGTGAAATCAACTCTGGTGTATTCCAGTCATGGCGTAACCGTAACCTGTTAACAGAAAATATACCCGGTGTAAATGAGCTACCATACAAGTACGACATGCTTAACGGTAGACCATTAAAACAGTATGACTTTATGACTCGTGCATTTAACATGATTAGTCCAGTAAGCCTAAACTTAGAAGCTACAGATGGTAGAACATTCTTATTTGAGAGTGGCTACGATCTTAGAATGTCTACATTTTATGCACCTGATGGTACTAACTTAACTGACGATCCTCGTATTAGATCACAGTTTCAACAAGCTATAGGTCAATTTAATTTAGAAAGAGATTTAGAAAAATTATCTAAAGATCCTAAAATTATAGCATCTATGGAAACTATGAGAGCTGATATACGAGCAGGCAATAGAGGTCAATATAACGCAAGAGATTACTACCATAACATAGTAATAGATAGATTATTTAAACGTGCTAGAATAGCAGCTTGGAACTCTATTAAATATAGAGAAGATATATACTCTCTTATCCAAGAACAGAAAGCTAAGAAACAGCAACAACAATTTAAGTCCTCCCAGACATACAACCTTCTTAATATGTATAAGTAATGGCAACAACTTTCGTAGATTATACAGGAGACGGAAACGCTACGAAGTCGTTTTCCTTTCCTTCCATAAAAGAAGCTGATGTTAAAGTGGATGTCGACGGTGTACTAAAAACATCAGGATCTCACTATAATATAACAAGCTACACAACTACAGGCGGTGGTAATGTTGTCTTCACATCAGGCAACATACCCGCAAGCCCTGCTTCTATACGTATCTTTCGTGATACAGACGTAGACACAGCTAAGGCTACATTTACAGCAGGGTCATCAGTTAAGGCAGGCGATCTTAACAACAACATGACACAGATTCTGTATGCTGCACAAGAAGAACAGAATCAAACAATATTAGCATCTGATATAAAAGATGGTGCTATAACAAGTGCTAAAATTACAGACGGTACAATAGCAGCAGTTGATTTAGCGAGTGATTCAGTTACAACAGCTAAGATAGCTGACAATGCTGTAACAATGGCAAAGTTAGCTGGTGGCACACTACCTACAGATATAACTGTAGCAAGTGCTAACATTGTAGATCTTTCTGTAGCTACAGCTGACATCGCAGCAGATGCAGTTACAGGAGCAAAGATAGCCGATGACTCTATTAATTCAGAGCACTATGTTGATGGTTCTATTGATACTGCTCATTTAGCAGACAGTCAAGTAACCACAGCAAAACTTGCTAACACAAACGTTACAGATGCAAAACTAGCATCTAACTCTGTTACAACATCTAAGATTACAGATGCAAACGTAACAACAGTTAAGATAGCTGACAGCAACGTAACACTTGCAAAGTTAGCTAGTGACTTAAAACAGACTACAGTTACAGATGATGATACTAAGCTACCAACTTCTGGTGCTATCGTTGATTATGTAGCTGCACAGCTAGAACCATTCGGTGGTTTTGAAGCTATAGCTGATGACCAATCCTTTCCTAATACACAACCAGTATCTGGTGTTGCTATTTCTATAGCAGACGCAGCCGGTATTGTTGTAAACGGTAGTGGTTCAAGTACAACAGCTAGAACTGTAGGTGGTACAACTGTTACAATAAACAACATACCTTCTAACTTTCATAGTTCTACTGTAGCTACAGGTATACGTTTTATCGTAACATCGACTGGCTCTAGTCAGACATATAACTATCACAAAGCAACACTACCAGAAACTGACTTAGTAAGTCTTAGTGGAGACATCAATGATTTCAACGAAAGATATAGAGTTGGCTCGTCGAACCCTACAAGTAGTAACGATACTGGTGACTTATTCTTTAATACTTCTACAGGTAAAATGCTCGTGTATGATGGCACATCATCAGCATGGGAAGAGGTACAATCAGTAGGTAGTTTCTTTATAAATACAATATCTAGTTCATCAGGAACTGGTGGAGGAAGTGCAACACTCAATGGATCAGCTTATAGATTTACACTTAGTAATGCAGGCACAGTTGCCGAACAACATCTTGTTAGCATCAATGGAGTCATTCAGAAACCTAATAGCGGAACCAGTCAACCCAGTGAAGGCTTTGCTATTGATGGTGCTGACATCATATTTTCTGCCGCTCCTTCTAATGGTGCTGATTTCTTCATCGTTACAATCGGATCAACAGTAAATATAAATACCCCGAGTGCAGGCTCTGTATCTACATCAACTATTGCTAGTGGTGCAGTTACAACAGCAAAGATTGCAGATGGAGCAGTTACAACAGTAAAAATAGCTGCGGATGCAGTTACAAATGCTAAGATAGCTGATGATAGTATAGACTCAGAACATTATGTGGACGGTTCAATAGATACCGCTCATATTGCAAACGACGCAGTAACTGCTGCAAAGCTTGCTGACACGTCTGTAAGTGCCGGTAGCTATGGTTCAGCCACAGCAATTCCAGCGATTACTGTAGACGCTCAGGGACGTATTACAGCGGCATCTACAAACTCTATCAACACCTCTACTATACCAGTAGCAGATGAGTCAACAGACACAACTTGTTTTCCTGTATTTGTAACTACAGCTACAGGCGATCAAGCACCAAAGACTGGTAGTAATTTAACCTTTAACTCTGCAACAGGAGCTTTAGGTGCGACATCCTATACAGGTGATGGTAGTAGTCTTACAGGTGTAGCATCAACAGTAGCTGACGGATGTATCTATGAAAACTCACAGACTATATCTAACAACTACACAATAACCACAAACAAAAACGCTATGAGTGCAGGGCCGATCACGGTAGCAAGTGGTGCAACATTAACAATACCTTCGGGTAGTACATATACAATAGTTTAATATGGCAATACAAATAAATGGTAACGGTACTATCACAGGTATATCTGCTGGTGGTTTACCAGCTGGCACTGTAACGTCAGCAACTCTAGCAAGTGGTGCAATTACATCTGCTGCTATGCCGTCAGGGTCAGTACTTCAAGTTCAGTCAGATATATTAACTTCCACTCTTTCTAACAACCTTGCTTCTCAAACTTGGTGGAGCATTTATAATGCTGGTTTACAAGTCACTCTTACTCCTTCTTCAGCTTCAAATAAAATATTATTAATCGGACAGCTTGCATACAGTGAAGGTTCTGGACAATATTATCAGTTTAGATTTGAAAAAGATGGTGCTGAAATTACTGAAATTATAGGTGATGCTGACGGAAGTAGATATAGAACTACAGCTTTATCAGATAATCAACAAGATAATGCTAGCGGTAGAACTCACATTATGGTAGCTCAAGTTTCTGCTGGTGATACAAATAGTCGAATCTACAATATGGCAGTACGTCATACATCTGGAATAGCGAGACAAATGTATTTAAACAGAACTTATTCAGATACAAATGGTCATGGCTATGCAAGAGCTATATCAACAATAACAGCTATGGAGATAGCAGCATGACAATAAAATTAAATGGTTCAACAGCCGGTTCAGTCGCTTTAGACGCACCGGCTCAAACAACAGGTAACGCTGATATAGCATTTAAGTTACCTATAGCTGACGGAAGTGCCAATCAGCTTTTAAAAACTGATGGTTCTGGAAATCTTGGGTGGGCATCAGATACTGGTACAATTTTACAAGTTGCTAACAGTACTTATAATGGTCAAGATAGTTTAGCTTTAACTACTGCATATAGTAATAATGATAATGCTATTTATTACGTTACACAGTTAGATACTACTCTTACAACAACTAGGGCTAACTCAAAAATATTAATTAGTGGTATGATTTCTGGTGAATTTAATGAGCCTGACCATGTATTTGGTTTTATTATAAGTTCAACTATTGGTGGAACTACAGCACCTATTGATGCCTTAAGAGGTACAAGTACTAATAATAGATTAAAAATATCATTTATGCCTTCTATAGGTTATCACGGAGATAATAATGGCTCAACACCAGCTTCAACACCATTTTCAAATTTATATTATGCACCAAACCAAGCAGCAGGGACAGCCATAACAATAAGATTAGGTGTTGTAACTACTTATTATTCTAATAAAACTTTTAAAGTAAACCAAGCCATTGATGGAACTAATAATGATGAGCATGAACATCTTTTAAGTCATATGACATTAATGGAGATAGCATAATGAGTAAAATACAAGCAAATCAAATACAGCATACACAGAACGGTGCAGCTGTATTTACACTACCTACATCAGATGGTAGTGCTAATCAAGTAATAAAGACTGATGGATCTGGTACATTATCATTTGTAGCACAACCTGACTTATCTACTGCTGGAATAACAATGGTTGATAGCTGGGTTCTAACTACAAGTTTTAACGCATCTAGTGCTGCAGATATAACTTCAAATTGGGCAAAACATTCTGCTGCTTCTTCTGCGTTTGGAAATCTTGGTACTGGCATGACAGAATCTAGCGGAATTTTTACTTTTCCAAGTACAGGTATTTACATGGTGCAACATACTGTTGGTGGTCGTTGTCATGGTAGTGCAAGACCATATATGGGTATAAGACAGTTTTTCTCTGTAGACTCAGGTTCGAGTTATAATAGATCCCATTCTGGATATGGAAGTGGACATACAGACGGAGATCATTTTTCATTTACAGGTACAGTTATTTATGATGTAACAAATACATCTACCTTAAAAATAAAATTTAATACCGAAGCATCAGCTAGTACTACATATTTTGGAAATGCAACAAACAAAAATACTGGTGTTGTTTTTATAAGATTAGGAGACACATAATGAGATTAGATGGAAGAGAAGATCACATAGAAGATTATTTAATAACAGTTCGTGATGGACAATGGTTTGGTTGGAGTGACCCAAAAAACAAAATTTATGCTAACTTAATAGTATATGATGGTGGTGCAAAACCAACTGAAACAGAATGTACAGACGGGTTAGCTGCATTACAAGCTGTGTGGGATGCAGAACATGCTTCTTACAAATCTCAAAGAAGAGCAGAGTATCCGCCAATAGAAGAGCAGCTTGATAAAATCTACCACTCTGGCGTAAACGCTTGGAAAGCGGATATCAAAGCAATCAAAGACAAGTATCCTAAACCATAATGGCATTAACACAAGTAAGCGGTGGCGGCATTAAAGACGGCCAGATAGCAGCAGCTGATTTAGCCGATGGTGCAATTACAGCTGCAAAATTAGATAGCCAAGCTCGTGATGAAACTTATACATTAGGAGCAAGTGGCACAGACCATTATACATTTACAGGTAAGGGCTTGACCGGGGCGGTTAATGACCCTACCTTGTATTTAGAACGTGGTAAAACATACAGATTCGTAAACGGTAACTCTTCTGGAGCACATCCGTTTCGTATACAAACAACAGTCAATGGCTCGGCTGGTACAGAGTACAACACAGGAGTCACAAATAACGGAGGAGCCGGTGGATCTACAATAGTTTTTGAAGTACCACATGCCGCTCCAGACACACTTTATTATCAATGTACTTCTCATGGTTCTATGGGTGGTATATTTTACATTACAGGTGCACTTGCTGACAGCCGTGTAACTACAGCTAAATTAGCAAACGATGGAGTTACTACAGCTAAGATTGCTGACTCTAATATTACCACAGCAAAAATAGCTGACGACGCAGTTACTACAGCTAAGATAGCAGATGACAGTATTGTTGCTTCTCAAATTCAAGCAGCTGCTGTAAATGAAAGTAAATTACATATAAGTAACTCACCAACTGATGGTTATTTCTTATCAGCGCAGTCTGGTAACGCAGGTGGTCTAACTTGGGCACAGGTAGCACAACCTGACTTAACAAACTTAAGTGCAAGTAATTTGACATCAGGCACAGTTCCAGATGCTAGATTTCCGGCTACATTACCTGCTGCAAGTGGTGCAAACCTAACTAACTTAGCTGCTTCAGCTTTATCAGGGGTATTACCTGCAATTAGTGGTGCAAACCTTACAAACCTTCCGGCTTCTGGTGCAGTTTCAAGAGTTTTTATTGGAACTGCTGGTGCTGATGGTTCTTCCGTAACAGTAACACATGCTGAAGCTCCAGTTCCTTGGAGAGATATGGTAACTGTATCAGTAACTAACTGCCCTGCTAACGCTAGATATTTAGTTTATGTTCAATATGATGGTAAAGCTAATACAAATAATAATAGTAATTATCAACAATATATTCGAGATAGTGGTGGCGAACAAAGGGTTAAAACTTCTTATAACACAAATCAAAATGCAAACTCTTGGACAGAATTTGGTCCGTATATAAGTTTAGATACTGCTTCTAGTACAAACGACAGAACATACAAAATACAAAGTAAAAGCGGACCTAACAGATATGCGGGAAACGTATATCTGAGATATTGTGCATTAGTGGTAATTGAATTGATAGTGTAATGGAAATACCCACCATAGTATTACCTGATATTAAAAAGATAGAGACTGTCGAAATACCTATACCTACAGCTGATGTACCATACTATAAACCTATGGTAGTTCCTCCGAGCGATTTACGAGATCAAGAGGATGAACCAGTCAAGACTGTGGAAGAAAAACCACCCGAACCACCTACCTTAAAAATACCGTTTATTAAACAGCCAGTACCTCAACCTTCAGCAGAAGTTGTAGTAACTGCTGTTACAACGGCGGTAACAGCTGTAGCAGCTACAACGCTGACTCAGC
>VTLG01002839.1_pt1 | contig 16818 bp, 13 predicted proteins | sample 4694571 | NCBI WGS metagenome assembly VTLG01 (sample SAMN12604809, study PRJNA352737) | marine metagenome | biome: ENVO:00000447; feature: ENVO:00000209|ENVO:00000569|ENVO:01000036; material: ENVO:00002151; isolation source: viral sequences binned using virsorter ...
CTAAACCACCAATAGGTGCGAGTTGAGCAGCTACATAATCTACAACAGCTCCAGAAGTTGGAAGCTTTGTATCATCGTCTGTGATAGTTGTTTGTTCACAACCTATCTCAGCCATTGTAATTGCATTATCTTTCATCTGAACATTACCAACTGAGTTGGCATCTAATTCAGATGATCCTACAGCACCATCTGCAATCTGTGCAGATCCTACAGCACTAGCAGTTATATTAGCCGCTACTACAGAGTTATCTGCTAACTGAGCATTACCTACAGCATCTGCTGCTATCTCAGAACTACCTACTGCACCGTCTTGTATCTGTGCAGCTCTGACAGCATCAGCAGCTATCTCAGAAGCTCCTACAGCTCCATCTGCTATCTGTGCTGAACCCACTGCATCTGCAGCTATTTCAGAAGAACCTACAGCTCCGTTAGCTATCTGTGCAGATCCTACTGCATCAGCAGCAAGAGCTGCAGAACCTACAGCACCATCAGCTATTTGTGCTGCTCCAACAGCGTCGGCTGCTATTTCAGATGAGCCAACTGCTCCATCTTGTATCTGAGCAGCTCTAACTGCATCAGCTGCTATTTCTGAAGCACCAACTGCTCCATCGGCTATTTGAGCAGAGCCAACTGCGTCAGCTGCAATCTTAGCAGATGTAACAGCATTATCTTTTATCTGTGTTGTACCAACAGAATCAGATTGTAACTCTGAAGAACCTACTGAATTATCTGCTAGATGTGCTGAGTTAACTGCATTACCTACAATCTTAGCAGATGTAATTATATTATCTTTTAAGTCATCAGTTGTTAAGTTTTGATTCTTTTCTTCTTGTTGAGCATACAGAATTTGAGTAGCATTATTATTTAAGTCTCCTGCTTTAACTGATGAACCAGCTGTAAATGTATGTTTAGCACTATCTACATCTGTATCACGGAAAATACGAATATCTGATCCAGTAGCAGGTATATTACCAGCAGTAAATACTACTGTACCACCACCAGTTGTTGTATAACTAGTGATGTTATAGTGGTCTGAGGTGGTTTTTATTACGCCATCGACATGAACTTTGATGTCGGATTCTTGATAAGAAGGGAAAGAGAACGCTTTATTATTGTTCCCATCCCCAGCGTAGTCTACGAATGTTGTTGCCATTGTTATCTATAAATTGAGAGGATGTCACGGGTTTGTTCTTTCTTCCTATACTTAGCTTGTTTCCTAGTTAAAGCTTCTTTCTTCAACTGCTGTATACGTGGGTCATCCATTATCTTAGCCCATGCATTACGTCTAGCTGTTTGGAAGATACGGTCTATTTGTAAGTTATGGTAATAATCCATAGCATCATATCTACCTCTATTACCAGCATTTCTATCCCGTTCCATTACAGCTAATGAATCTAAAATCTTAGGATTCTCAGCTAATGTATTTAATTTAGCTTCTATCTTTTGATCACCTATAGCTTTTTGGAACATAGAACGAAGCCGTGGATGTTCACTTAGATCCACTCCATCAGGGGACATATATGTAGACATTCTTAAATCATAACCACTGTCAAAAATAAGTTTTCTACCAGGACTATAATCTAAGTTTAATGATATAGGACTGAATGTATTATAAGCTCTAGTATTGAAATCGTAGTCTCTAATAGGTTTACCATTTAATAAATCATACTTAGTAGGAAGTGGTTCACCAGATAAGTATTCTGATATTAGGTTTCTATTACGGACTGATTGAGCTACACCTGAATTAATCTCTTTCATATAAGGATTAAACAGTTTACCTAAATCATTTCTTAAACCAGCTAGAGGTACTGTATTATTTAGTATACCACCAACTATTCTATTCTGTTGCCCAGGTCTACCTGCTACCATATCAACCATCTGTTGTATACCAGCGAAGTAAGATTTACTAGATATAGACTGAGCTATAACTAAGGATACTTTCTGTAATTGCTGTTCTGTCCATTCATCACCCATCAATAAACTATAATCACCTATATCAGCTATAGTAGAGAAGATAAGATTAAATGGTTCTATTGAATCATAACCTACCCATACTCCACCTATCTTCATTTGTCTTGGTCTATAACCTGCATCTATCCATGCTTGTCTCTTCTGTCTATCAACTGGACCATTACCTGTCATATTTCCATTTAGGAAAGCTCCTGCAGTCATAAAGGTTACAGCTGATCCTATAGCTAAACGTCCGTTCTGTAATGCCTTAGCATTGGCCAGATCTTCTGCTGTTTTAATACCATATTCAGCTACAGAATCTAAGTTCTTAGGTGTAGCTCTAGCTATATCATTAAATTCTTTAACAAGAAAGTTGAATCCAGGTGTATGTTTAGCAGTTAATGTTAAACCATTAACACCAGTTCTAGCGAATAGAAAGAAAGGTTTAGTCCACGGTGTAGATGCAAAGGCATCCTCTAGCTTTTTACCAAAGCCTTTTAACTCACCAGTTAGTGTAACTTCTTTACGAGCAAATTTGGTCGCTTCATCTGTTAGATTACCATTAGCATCCCATACTTGGCTATGAAAATCTTGTTCATATGCCTTCATAAGTTCTGGGGTAATCTCAGGTATGTCATAACCTTTAGACTCTAAATCCATTACTCTACGCATAGCCTTCTCTCTCATCCTAGCTCTACCTAAAATATATGCAAAACTGTCATCAGTAGCAGCCATTAGTTTAGTTGAATAAGTAAGTAAATTACTATTATTCATCTGTCTAGCCATATTAGCCATAGCAAATAAAGCTCTATCACCCTTAGTAGCCCTACCACTGTCTTCATAATATCTTCTTAATAGTTCCCAGTTATCATCATTCTGAGCATAGTCATAGAATCTAGTTTTAACACTAGCCATATCACCACTCCAATAGGAGTTTAATCTGCTTTTAAATAACTCAAAAGATTCAGGTATTGCTTGGATCATAGCATTCATTGAAGCTAAACTAGCTCTTTGAGTTGCTTTATCTCCAGACATAGTAGCTCCTACAACTTGAGAAGCTGGACGCATAAAGGTAGCTGTACTTGTACCCATGATAGCTCTCAGAGGTGTTTTAATACCACTAAGAATACTATGAACATACATCTTACCTAGTTCTTGGAGTAATACACCTGTTCTATTAGGTTGCTTAGGATCCATAGAACCACCTTTAATCATCTTCTTAGCCCATTCATCAAAGTCAGATACTTGATTAACTGTTTTCATTGAAGAGAATAACTCAAACAAAGCATTCATTACAGCTGGATCTTCATCTTCTCTAGCTATCTTTAAGATAGACATAATAGAATCTTTAGTATCTACCATCTCTCTGGCAAGAGTTTCTTCTACAAACTGTCTAGCATTCTGTTTACCTGCACCTAAACTAGCAAAGTCTGCTGACTTTACTATTCTAGCTCTTTTAGCTTCTGTTAAAAGCATTAAGATATTATCAACAATCTTAGCAGCTGGTCCACCTATATCTCTTAGATCAGCTATATCTGCTAATTCTCTACCTGATATACCATAGTCTCTTATTTGATGTAGTAGAGAACCTACTACTAAATCAGCTACTACAACATTCTTAGCAGTCCAAGTTTCAATAGTATCAATTAAGACACCTTTATCATCTGTAATATCATAAGCTGCTTTTGTTTTCCATAGTTCTTCTAAGAATTCAGCTGGTTCCATTTCAGCTGCATCTCTTCCTAAAGTTATCCTCTGATATCCTTTAAGTGAATCCTCCCATATTTCTAGTAAAGCTTGCCTACTACCTTTAACTAAAGCTAGTTCTCTTTGGAAACCAGCGTCACCAAATAGCTTTCTTATAATACTTTCAGCAGTATCCTGACTCATATCAGCTTCTCTAGCGATACGTTCTGCTTGAACTGGAGTAGTTACACGACCTATAGAACCTTCTTCAGACCCATAATCTCTTCCTATTCTCCTCTTACCTTGAAGAGCTTCATATACAGGTGTAGTAGAAGTTTCATTATTCTGCCATGGGTCTGGAAAGTTATTTAGTTCACTAGGTTCGGTTCCTGCATTTTTTCTTATATCCTCAGCATCTGCATCATAAACTCTTTTTAAACCTTTCCTTACTAACTCTCTATGATTATCATCAAGAGACTGATTCCTTTGTATAATCTGCTGTTTTACTCTAGTTGAACCTTTACCTATTGCTAAGATAGCTGTATCAAATACAACACCTATACCCATACCCTCAAGTATATTCTTGAGTTTCATCATTATTGGATGGTCAGTATCTTTAGTAGTTAGAGGTGTATCTATAAAACCAAATTGTTTTCTTAGAGCTCCTAGTGCATTATGTCCATCTGATTCTTTAGAAATCAAGTCAGTAGCTGCACCAACTACAGCAGCTCTTTTCAGACTCATTGTACTAGCACCTATAAGCCATGTTGGTACGGATACTGGAGCTGTTTGAGCTACTCCATATATAGCGGCTGCCATTGAACCGAAATGTACAGTTCCTCTAGCTAATTTACCCCACCATGTTTTTGTTATTATAGGATTCTCTTCATCTACAAATGGATCCCAATCTGGTCTATAACCTTCATCAGTTTTTCTCTCTCTAGCCATCTCTCCAGAGACCGCATCAATTGTACGTTCTGGAAAAGTAGTTATAGAGGAGGCGGTATCTTGTAAACCACCTGATAGAATAGATTGAGCTTCTTTTGCATATGCTTTAAATCCCCATTTTTCTGCATCTCTAGGGTCATCCACTTCAGCCTTAGCTTGTGTTTCTTCAGCAACTTGTTCTTGCTGAACTTGGTCCCTAGCTTCTTTATTTTCTTCTAATTTATTGAGGAAGGAATCAGCAGTCTGTGCGGCTGCATTAATCTCTTCCTCACTATATAGAAGATTAGGATCTTCTGCCATTAGTTTACTTATTGTTGTAGTTCACTTCTCACAAGCTCCTTAGCTACTTCTGGAAGTAATGTATCTAATTTCAGCCAAGGGGGTAGATCTCCAACTATCTCTAGAAATTCATCTTGGTCTTGTTGTGGTATATTAACTAGTCTTCTATATCTATTATCTAGTGTTTGATAGTTACCAGCATTATTAGCTTTCATTCTTAATCTAGCTATCACAAATTTATTCTGACCATCTTCATCAAATAATTCATTTGGTCCTATTCGATTAGCCCAAATTACATCACTAAAAGCTTGAGGTGTTACATCATATCGACCAAGATTTGTATACCCATTCTGTAACAATAGTGCTATATCTGCATAAGTAACTTCATTTAAGTTCTTACCTGTGGCTTCCTGGATGCTCTCATAATCTCCACGAGCATTACGAATAGCATCATAACCACCATTAGCTTCAGCAGCAGGAGAAGCTATAGTATCTAACATCCATACTATATCTTTATTCTCCTGTGTAATCCTATAAGTTTTAGAAGCAGAGGGTTTAAGTAATAATCGTTGGTGATAAGGTGATAGATTCTGTTCTTCTGGTAGTTGAAGCTTATTAGGTTTAATAGCTCCTGTTGCTTCTAATCTATTAAGTATAAGTCTTTCAGGATTCATGCCAATTTTTCTAGCAATATCTCTGTAATAGAATGGTTGATTAACCTCTCTACCTTGACGACTTTTTTCTAAATAATTCAGAGCTTCTATAAGATGAGGCTCTTCACCATCCCATGGAGTTGTACTATTGATAAGTGTACGATCACTACCTATTGATTTAACTACTGCATTGATCTGTCTAGAAGGTTCTGTATTAAAACCAGATGGTCCTCTAGTATCCCATTGATATACACCTGGAGATACTTCTTTCCATAGACCACCTTTAACAGCCTCCATAGCTTCTTTGTGAGCTTGAGTATCAGTACCATTATTAGCTATAACACCATTATATATGGTATCATATTCCATAATAGCTTGTTCATAGTTAGATTGCCACTTAGGAGTCTTAGCTTGGTTGACATCAGATTCCAAAGTTCTAGCAGTTACTTCAGCAGCAACAGCACTATTTCTTCTTGTCTCTGCACCCTTGGATAAACCAGCTTGAGACTTAGCAATATCCATCCATTTCTTTTTAATGTCTGGATCTATAATACCTCTAAGATCTGATGGTTCTATTCTTTGATTAAGTGTATAGTGTCTATATGAAAGTTGAGCATCTAATTCTTGATCATCATACATACCTTCATAAGGTAAGTTCTTTATAATATCAGGTAGTTCCTCTGGATCTCTCATCTGCCATTTCTGCATGAAATCCAATTGAATATCTTGTATAGATTTGAATGTTAAAGGAGCATCTGATTCATCAATACCTTTTAATATATTTAAAGCCATGGTATTCATCTCAGTTTCCTTTGCTTCTTTAGCTGCTTCAAATGTAGTTTTCTCTTGTTCTCTTAAGGCTGATAAAAGTGTAGCTGAATCTTTTCTCCAATACTGTCGGACTGTTACCCAATGTGGGTTATCTGGTGTACTATCGTGAGCTAAGAACTGATGATTAAGAACAGGTTCTATATCTGCTCTATCAAGGGCTCCTGATTTAATACCAGAAATTAACATACCAAAAGCTTCTTTTCTTGCTAGATCATATCTACCATCATGGAAGCCTTTATATATATCAATGTAATCAATGATGAAACCAGGATCTTTATTAATTCTAGTTTCTATTTCTCTATGTCTACCTTCTAATTGAAGCTCTTTGAAAACAGCACCATCTGTTTCTAATTCTTTCTTGATTCTTTCTTCATCTCTATCTAGTAGTTCATTAATGAATTTTTGTTTCCAGAGACCAATTCTACCACCAGCTAGATCTTTATGTTTGTAAGCATACCAAGCATCAATAACATCACTGATATATCTACGCTCTTCCATACCTACAGCTTCACTATAGGTTTTATATATTTGCTGTCCGTCAGCTGTAAACTGATTTGGCATAGGAACTTTCATTCCTGCTTCAGCTCTTGGTCTATAAGAAGCTTCATGGTCAGCAAGTAGATGCTCCATGTTTTGCATGAGTTCTACTTCATTCTCATATGTACCTCCAGGTCCACGGTAAAGATTATGAGCATCTTCATTAGCTCCCATACCTTGTAATTGACCAGCAAAATCATTTGCTTCAGATCTATTCTGTAATATAGTTTGTTTTAAATTTATTTCTTTATTTACATCTTTATCGAAGTCACCTTTATTTGGATAATGAGCCCATTGTACTTTATCAATAGTTTCTCTTTGATCTTGTAATCTATTAGCATACTCAAAGTAATTACCCCAGTATTCTCTAAATTCGTCTATCTCTTTCTTAGTCTGCTTACCCGTCTTAAGCATGTTAAGAAATTCCTGGGGTCTATTCTCATCTCTTTTATGTAGGTGGTTATATATTTTTATTAGAGAATCGAAATGCTGATTTGTCAGCTTTTGATTACTATCTATTTGAGCATTGACGGATTTAACTTTCTCATTAATTGCTTCTTCATCTTGATAATTACTGGATACCGAGGCGGTGGGAAGGGTATCCAGTTTACTCATTAAGGCTAGATTTGAATCTGTCATGCGACTACCTCCATGTCAACATCAATCTTACTGTAATCAACAGTTAGATAATTATCTCTAATACCTACAGCCATTGGATTAATCTTAACAACATCCTGAGCCATAGCACCACGATATCTAGTCTTATTACCTATGTAATTAAATTCATATACCTTGTGACCAGATGGAGATTCTCCTACCTGCTTTATATTTTCTTTTAATTTAATATCACTAAACAATCCTGCTATACTTAGACCTAGTTGCATGTTAGCAAACATCTGACCTTGAGTATCTCTAGGAGGCATCATAACAGGCGCACCATATTCTGGTCTAGACCCGAGTGTAGCTCTATTCTTAGCTACTTGTGTCATGTGATTTCTAGTTATCATCTGATGAGCAATATCCATATTCCTACCAAATGTATTATTTATAGTAGATTCTATCTGTTTTTGTTTATCTAATATTTTTTTATATGCAGCAACATTATATCTATTAGATCTGGATACACCAGTTCTATCTGCATACCTAGAGATCTTAGCCTTCTGTTTGTAGAGACCTTCTTGGGCTAATCTACCTTTACCTAAAGTCCATAAGGCTTTAGAGTAGGCATCACTCTTAGTACGACTTAAGCCTCTAGTGAGACCTCCTTGACGACGTTTAACGCCAGCTTCTCTATTCCAAAATTTGAGACTTTCTGAAGCATACTGAGTATCCTTCTTCATCTTCTCAATCTTGGCTTGCATTCTTATTCCCCTATTGGGATCTGGAGCACACACGGCAAAATTCTATAAAGGACAAGTTGTTAGGACCATGTAATTTTTTCCGTAAAAATTTGAATCCTAAAAATTTTAATAGTTTTAAATGAACCTTGTTACGTTCATCAACTATATTCCATAGTAAAGGTTCAGTTCTAGCGTCAACAAAACGCTTAGATTCTCTAGCAAAGGTTAGTGGGTAGTCGTGGATTGCTGGTGTAGTTAACATCCATATTAAACCACCTTCTCCGACTCCTGCCATACCAGCAGTCTTGCCGTTAGGCACTGTGAAATACACAGAGGAGCCTCTCTTAGCCTCCTGTACTAACTCTACTAATGGATTTAGCCCATGACCTTCTTCGACCTCTCTACGGTCATCTGGACGTAGATTAAGGGCTACCTCTACGGCAGCCTCAATCGTTATTGGGTGAATGTATTTAGACACGACGATAGTGTTGGGGTGTCCAGTCACCTTCCCAAGTCATTGATCTTAGGATAGCAGGTGACGGGTGGGAAGATTTCAATATAACTGAGACATTCATATTTCTTTCATACACAGGAATGTCTTTAATTTTTTCTGATAAATATGGAGCGTCTGATGCATCATACTCATCTAAATCTGTAGATTCATATACTTCAGTATAGGCTGATTTACCTACTCTAGTAAGTGTAGTTTCATATAAACCTATCTTACCAAAGTTCAGTTTCATTCTATGTACAGTTAGTTTAGAATTAACATCTGATGTAACTGTTTCATCTTGTGCTTTTTGTAAATAAAATCTAGGGAACTCTACATTATATTCATATAGATATCCTATATGTAAATCAGTAATAAGCTTTTGTATCTTATGATTACCAGTACCTTGACTTGTTATATTAACAGCAACACCAGCATTGGCATTACTTAAATTAGAAGCTAAAGCTATATTATTTACTGAAGCATCAATTACATAATAAATAGTACCATCAGTAAGACCTCCGGCAGCACTATCACCTTCTACCCATCTTATCTTATCACCAGTTTCTAGACCATGATCTGTACTTCCAGTAGTTAAAGTTATCTGTTCATTACTAGCATTAAGAGCTGTATATAGTATTACATGCTCTACATTATAATCCCAGTTTCCGGGTACTGTGAAGTCATCAGTATTGATAACTGTACATTCAGCATACCTACCTGCTCTAGCGGTATTTGAATCTGTATCAACTACTACTAAAGTACCATTAGGTGTAGTTACATCATCTATCCAATCAGATTGATTAGTAAATGTAGTTAAGTTTGTAGTAGAACTATAAACACCTCCACTTATAGTAGTGAAGTTATCTAAGTGTATCAAGTAATTAACATCATCTTGATCTATAGAAGGATCTGTATCAGCTTGTACTAAATTAATACTCTGTAAGAAGTTATCTGTATCTAATAAGAAATATTGATCATTAATAATGAAATGATATTTCAATGGATTATTGTGTTTCCATTTAAACCATGAAGATAGTATTTGTTTATCTCCAGTTCTTAAATATCTATATCCTATTACTGTATCTGAATCAGTTTTACCAAAGAATACTAGATTATTTTCTTTAGAATTAGTAAATAAATCTATATCTTTAGGTAACAAAGTAGGTACAATTTTACTTGTATCTTGTACTACTGGTGCTCCTTCTCTAACAACATTAGCTGTTTCCATGAAGCGGCTATACTTGTTAGAATTATCTACCCACCCTACAGTTTGACCTAATGATATAGGAGGTATAACTGTATTATAATTAAACCAAGACACAGCTCTTAGTTTAGCTGTATCTGGATTCATAACTGTATCATCAGATGCTAATAAGAATTGTGCATTACTACTAAAGCATAGTAATCCAGAGTTAATTTCTATAGCATCAAAGAGATCAGAGGGGTAATTAGAGGAACAAGATATATCAATAGGATCTGAAGCACTAACAGTTAATGCTGTGTTAGACCAGAAGTTTGGAGTTGCTATACTACCAGGTCTAGATGTAACAACATTTTCTCCAGATAAAAATACTAATCTATTTCTAAAGAATATTACTTTATTTATAGTACCTCCTACAAATGAAGGTATAGGATTAGTTACATTATCTCCTACTTCTCTATCTGAATAGGTATATTGTTTAACTAAGAAGTCTCCATCAGCTTGTCTCTGTAACATATGAGGCATAGTAGCAGCATCGAAGCTTTTAACTATACCAGGTTCTGCACATTCTACCCAAGATCCGGGTCCATCTTTACCATTTTCACCATTGAATTTAACATAGTAATCATCTTCATCAGATGCTCTAGTATTAGATATTTTAACAATAGTGCCATGTACACATTGAAATGGTAGAGATTGTACATCATTGATCTCAGTTTGCATAACACGCATAAGATCTTGATCTACTATTTCTACATTGAAATCATCAGCATCAGCAGCTGTATATATGTATATACCATTACCTACTACTTTACTGAGTAAAGGATTACTATTAACAGTAACACCAGATAATTCACTAGTTATACCACCTAGTATAGCGTCAATAGTTACTGATGTATCAGCATCAAATGGTGTAGGAGTTGGTCTTACCGCTTTAACATTAGTAGTAATTGAAGCAGTCTCGTGATCTTCTATTCTAATAGTATAATTATATGTTGTTTGTGCTGTATCCAAAGCTACCACAACTTCATCACCAGTAATCCAACCTTCTCCACCATGTAAAAGGTTTACCTCACGATTATAGGAGCATCGGTAATCAGCTCCACTATTTACATTACTAGCACTCGGGTTGACTCCTTGCTGACCTAGAGCACTTACTCTGAATATTAAATTATCTCTTGTACCTACTCCGGTATATCTAACACCAGCTGAATTAGTGATACTTATAACTTCTCCAGTAAGTTCAGAGAATATTTGAGAATTATTACCTGTACCTGAAAGACTTATAGAGCCACCACCAGAACTAGCTGATACTTTAAATGTATTAGTTGTTGCATCTATTACATAGTATACAGTTTGATCAGATAAACCAGTTATAACTGCACCACCGATAGACCAATATTTTATTGCCTGACCATTAGACCAACCATGGTCTGATTTAGTTATAACATCGGTACTTGTATTAACTCCACTAGTTGGTATAGTATGTTCTACAACAGTATTAACAGAGAATACTTGAGTACCTATTCCAGGACATGTACCTGTACCATTACCTTCATCTAAAGTATCAGACTTAATTTTAATTTTAGTAGCTACATTATGTGATTGGGTACTAGTATCATCATATATATTTAATGCGTATTGTCTACCATTTTCTGATCTAGATAACTCAATATAAGCAAAGTTCTTATGAGGTCTACCTGTTGTAGTACCTGTTGTAGCTACAGTTTTACTTCTATTATTTAAAAAGGTAGTATCATTGATAGTTAAAGCTTGGATATCTTCACTATCTGAACTAGGATTTGGTGTTAAGTAAGATGTTATAGATGTATGATCAGAATTACTACCATCATATGCAGCATTATCTGTATGATACCATACATTCTTCTCAGTACCATCACTACATTTCCACATCCTTACTCTACCATTAGCTGCTACTTGTCCTATATATGATCCTTCTGTCTCATCTCTATAATAATGGAACCATGAACCACCACTCTGAACATTAGTTAATGGTGAGGCTCCTAGTCTTTTAGAACCAGGTCTTTTATATAACCCATGTACTACATCTGGAATAGAATTCTGTGTACTTTTAACTTGACCTGGAACTTTTAATTGATCTGGCTGCTCAGATATACCACCAACATAGTTGGGTATAGTTTGTGTGATTCCTGCCATTATCGTCTAAGATTCCTCCAAGGTTGATATGCTGTATAAACTGAATCTTCAGGTAGACCAAACATATTATGATTACCTTGGTTACATTCATACTCTTGACATGCAGCTCTTGCAAGTTGCTCTTGTGTACCTAGTAATTGTACTAAAGCAGGGTTAGTTATTAGTTGGGTAGCTGCCATTCTTGAAGCTCTTGCTATTATAAATCTTTGGAATACACTAGGTAGATCTTCAAATGTAATTAGCCTAACAATATCTAGTAGTATTGATGTTGTATCTGACCAGTCATCTGTGTGATCATACTTATCATATAAATATCCTCCTCTTCTTACTACATCAAATCTTCTTTCTCGCCATCCTTCTGTCACATCCATGCGTAATATATCATTACCTATAGCTATCTTACCAGTAACTGAGTCAGGTGTATATGTTACATGACGTTCTGTGTTGAAATGCCAGCCTTCATTCTGTATGTCAACATTAGAATCTCTTAATAAGTTATAGATAAATGATACTTCTGGGTTATCAAATACTAGAGAAGTTACGGGTGATTGGCCGATAGCTCCCAGAATTGAATTTACAGCGGAGAGTTCGGTCTCGTTATCTATTGTCGTGGAAGCCATAAAATAAAAAAAGGAGGTCCGAAGACCCCCTATATGTTGGTTAATAAAATTAGTTTAAGTGAAACTTGCGTTAGATACAGCAGTGTTGTTCCAGTTAGAGGATACGTCGATTCCAGCAACTAATTCAACAGGCAGCAGCAGGATTTAAGAAATCTGCTCCCATTGCCAAACGTCCGAGAATAACATCTCCTTGGTATACCACTGATACATCCCCACTTGTTACTTGAACTTGTGGTCCGATTGCTTCTACCACACCTGCAGCTTCCTTCTGGAATATAAGTCCACAAGAACCTCCAAACTTAGCAGCAGTACCGTAGTTGTTTACAGTCTTCTGTCCGTTAGGAGTTGCTGAAGCATCTTGGTCATCCATATCTTCACCAATGAAGGAGCCTTTGGAAGCAGCCTCACCGATATTTGATACAGCACCAGATGGTAGGTTAGCTAGGTTAACACCATAGTCTCCAAGGAATGGGATGTTCATTGACTTGTAGATCTTGATGCCTGCAATGTCAAGGATTCCATTACCGGATTGTAATGCGTCACCTGTTTCGTCACGATTAATCAGGTTGTTGGTAGCACAGTTTCTGATTAATTCATAGTATTGTCTTGGGTTAAGAACAGCTACTCTACCTTCACCACTGATTCCTTTCTCATCTAGGATAGCAGCTGCCTCAAAGAAGGCTTGTACTAACTTAGCTGAGTCATAGGCATCAGTTGCAGTTGTAGATGCAGCAGTACCAACTTTAACAATACTTCCGCCTGGCTCTTTGAAGTTAGCCATGTTGACGGGTGCTGGCTGTCTAGCAGCCTTTGTGATCGCTCTGAAAATTCTGCGATCATAATTTTCTGCTAATGCATAGCCGATTTTACGACTTATTTCACCACGCAGATCGTAATGCGCAAGTGTCTCATCGAGCTCATAAACGAATGCACTTGAGATGAGTAGATCATCACAGGTGATTGTCTTTTCTGCTACTGGAGGAGACTTCTCGTCATTACCTAATATGGACTGTCCAGGGATATGGAATTCCGCTTTGGTTCTACCTGTGTAGATGAACTGTAATGACTTACCGTTTTTAAGAGTACGTCTTGTTACAAGATCCCTTGCAATTGTATTGCGTTGGAATCCTTTGAACATCTCACCTGAGAACAGCTTAAGATATAAAGCTCTTCTTTCAGTAGTATTGGCTACAGCACCGTTGTCGGCACCACCCCAAATCGGTCCATTGGCATTGGCAGTCGTTGCCTGTTGGGCCATTGTTAATTAAAAAATTTAAAGTTATATAATTTCTTCAGCTGAAAATTGTTTGCGCTTTTATCATTGTGGTCTTTCCCACCGTCTAGACGGCTAAAGGTATCCACTATTATATCCTTAGATATACATCGTGGGCTAAAGCCAATTATATAGAAGTCCGACTCTGAGGTGCTTCTATACTTGCACAATGTGGGTGAGCTTTTCTATGATAGTTAGTGTGCATAGCTTCTATCATAATAAGAATAGCTAGGAGCCCGAAGACCCCTAGCCATAATTCATTTATTCCCTGTAAGAGCTTCTTCAAGGGAATTATAATCAACGGGTTCTTCATCTACTCCGGGAGGTTGTGAGTCACTAGGCGTAGTGTCTAGATTCTTTAACCTTGAGTCAGGTGAATAAGGAACAGGGTTAGCTACTCCGAACCCCGTTTTAGATTGTTGTCCCATAATAATTAGAATGAATATTTAGCACCTATCTTAGTGCCGTAAGCTGTATCAGCAGTCTCATCAGTTACGAATGATACCTCACCGTATACACCTAGTTTTTCTGTAGCAGCTATGGATGCACCAAGCTTACCAGAGAAATCTGTGTTACCATCTGCACCATCGGGTGACTGGAAAGCTGGACCACCTTGGATATAGTATCCTAAGTCTCCTGCTTCCCCTTCATATCCGATGTGAAGATCGGTAGTACGGGAAGTAAAATCATTGCCTGTATAAGATGCGTTCGACTCGGCATTAATATAAACGCCAGCCATTGCAGGAGCAGAAGCGAGAGATGCCGCTAGAGCAAGTGCAAGTTTTTTCATGTTAAATTAAGTTACTTTGTTCTTGTGTACTCAATACCACGATACCTTAGTTTTACAGTCATTGTAATACTCCAGTACCACAACCCCGTTCCATGCTGTGGTTTCATGCGTCCCCCGAAGGGATGAACGGACGTGGTTTGAGGTGGCTTCTACTGTATCGACATACGAGCCGCCGTATATATTAATACTTCTTAGGTGGTTTAGTAGGTTTCTTTTTTGTCATTCTGTGTTATCGTTAGGATTAAGAGCAGCTTTGTAGTTAGTATGAGGTTTGAATGGGTCAGCTCCTCCTGTTGTATTATCTTTTTTAGGTTCCAAACCACTATAGCTTGCACCTGATAGCTGTGCAAGGTTACCGAAAATATCAGCTAGACCTTTTAATGTTCCTGATCCTTTAGCCATAATTTGTTACCTCTGTTGATGCTAAGTCGAGTGGGAAGTTATGTGCATTTCTCTCATGCATTACTTCCATGCCTAGGTTAGCCCTGTTGAGCACGTCAGCCCATGTCGGAACAACCCGACCACTGGAGTCAACGACAGACTGATTGAAGTTAAAGCCGTTGAGATTAAAAGCCATGGTGCTGACTCCCATAGAGGTAAGCCATATGCAAACGACTGGGAAAACAGCAAGAAAAAAATGAAGAGAGCGGCTATTATTAAAGCTAGCATATTGAAAAATAAGTCTACCAAAGTAGCCATGTGCAGCTACAATGTTATAAGTTTCTTCTTCTTGTCCAAATTTATATCCGTAGTTCTGGGATTCAGTCTCAGTTGTTTCACGAACAAGAGAGGATGTGACCAGGGAACCATGCATAGCAGCGAAGAGAGCCCCGCCAAACATCCCCGCAACTCCCAACATATGGAAAGGATGCATAAGGATATTATGTTCCGCTTGAAAGACAAACATAAAGTTGAACGTCCCTGATATCCCCAACGGCATACCGTCAGAGAAACTTCCTTGTCCGAACGGATAAACCAAGAAGACTGCAAAGGCAGCTGAGACTGGCGCACTATAAGCAACACAAATCCATGGCCTCATGCCTAGTCTATAACTAAGTTCCCATTGGCGTCCCATGTATGCTGCGATACCGATGAGAAAGTGGAACACAATAAGTTGATATGGTCCTCCGTTATATAACCATTCGTCGATGGTTGCAGCTTCCCAGATTGGGTAGAAGTGAAGACCGATTGCGTTAGAAGATGGGACGATTGCCCCTGAGATGATGTTGTTTCCATAGAGTAGAGATCCAGCAACAGGTTCACGTATTCCGTCAATGTCTACAGGCGGTGCTGCGATGAAAGCTAAGATGAACGCTGTTGTTGCAGTAAGTAAGCATGGAATCATAAGGACACCGAACCAACCAACGTAGAGTCGGTTGTCGGTATCGGTAACCCACTTACAGAACTGATTCCAATTATTCTGTTGAGGTAGGGTTAGTGTTGCCATTAAAAAATTCCGGGGATTATTTGTCCAGTTGTTAAGTATGAACCAATTGCTGCAACGAATCCTAGCATAGCTAGTTGACCGTTAACACGCTCCGCATTCTCGAAGTAAGGTTGCTCACTTACTTGTACTTGTGGTTCAGTTGCGAATTTGTTTTGAGGCATTAGGGTAAAAAATAAAAGTTCGTAGTGGCTGAGTACGATTGTTTCGGGTCAGCCGCTTTAGTCATACTCGACCTTTCTGTGGTTTGTTTGCATCTTTTATATTTTTTAGTGCATCTTTTATGTCATCTAGTGCTTTACCAGTTGGCCTTGTTGGTTTATTTAATGGGCCAGATCCAGATACCACATCACCTGGTACTCCACGACCAGTTGCTACTAATGTATCCTTAGTCTGATCGTAATCCCATTGTTTCTTAGCTGTAACCATAATTAATTCTGATTTTTAAATCGTTTTTTACGTTCGTCTTTTTTCCATTTCTCTGCTGATCTAATAAATCTTTCACTAGCATCAGAGCCGTCAGTTAAAGTCTTCTGTATCCATTTACCACCAACTTTAACCAACTCATTACCTTGAAGGTCGTACCTTTTTTCAC